>ENA-OUOG01001175-OUOG01001175.1-marine-metagenome-genome-assembly--contig:-NODE-1175-length-31175-cov-4.088720_pt1 | contig 31175 bp, 30 predicted proteins | sample MGYA00248635_ERZ508505 | MGnify/ENA primary metagenome ERZ508505 (study PRJEB26176, sample SAMN06267871) | marine metagenome | isolation source: Saanich Inlet, British Columbia, Canada | place: Pacific... | reverse complement strand
ACTTTCATTATACCTTGATGGGAGACTTGGATGGTAAGCAAAAAGTTCGTGTCTTATTAGCACAGGCATTATTTGGAAATCCAGATGTACTTATTATGGATGAGCCTACCAATGATTTGGATTACGAAACCATCTCTTGGTTAGAAAATTTTTTAGCCAATTACGACAATTGTGTCATTGTTGTTTCTCATGACCGTCACTTTTTAGATGCAGTTTGTACGCATATCTCAGATATTGATTTTGCTAAGATTAATCACTTTTCTGGGAATTATACCTTTTGGTATGAGTCATCTCAATTAGCCGCTAGGCAGCACGCTCAACAAAACAAAAAAGCAGAGGAAAAAAAGAAAGAATTAGAAGAATTTATTCGTCGATTTTCGGCAAACGTTGCAAAATCTAAACAAGCAACCAGCCGTAAAAAAATGATTGATAAATTAAATATATCGGAAATTAAACGTTCTAGCCGCCGTTATCCTGCAATTATTTTTGAACGTGATCGCGAAGCGGGTGACCAAATTTTAAATGTTGAAAAGCTATCTGCTAGCTTAGACGGAGAAGTTTTATTTAAGGATATACATATAAACCTTGCTAAAGGCGATAAGGTGGTTATTTATTCCAAAGACTCAAGAGCTTCTGCAGCGTTTTATCAGATTTTAAATGGTAAGGAAAAAGCAGATTCTGGGAAATTCGATTGGGGTGTAACGACGACACAATCGTACTTGCCATTAGACAACAGTGCATATTTTAAAGAAAAGCAAACACTTGTAGATTGGTTACGTCAATGGGCACAAACAGAAGAAGAACGTGAAGAAGTAAATATTAGAGGTTTTCTTGGTAAAATGATATTTAGCGGTGAAGAGGCCCTAAAAACTGCAGATGTTTTATCTGGAGGAGAAAAAGTGCGTTGTATGCTTAGTCGTATGATGATGATGCGTGCTAATGTATTAATGGTAGATGAACCTACAAACCATTTAGACTTGGAGAGTATCACGGCTTTCAATAATGCTTTAAAGAATTTTAAAGGGACCGTTTTGCTAACTACTCATGATCATGAGTTTGCACAAACAGTGGGTAACCGCATCATAGAGTTGACGCCAAATGGCGTTATTGACCGATACATGACATTTGATGAATATATGAGTGATAAAAAAATTAAAGAGCAACGTGAAAAGATGTATGCTATTACAACATAAATTCAAATGACATAAACAATTAAAAAAGGAACGTTTAAATAACGTTCCTTTTTTAATTGTTTAGAGGTCTTATAGTGCTTCCATTTCAGCTCTAATGGTATTAACTATTAGCAAAGCTTTATCCAACTCTTCATTGTTTACAAAAACTTCTTGAAACCCTTGATTCATAGAAGCGTAACCTGCAAGCCGTTGAGATTCACCTTCGTCTTTTATAATCGGAATAATCCCCGCTAATTCTAATTCACTTTTAATACGAGTAACTAATATAAAATTGCCACCGTAGACTTTGGTATATTCAGTATCACTCATAATGTATTGATTTTAAAATTAATGTATCATTAAGTTACAAAATTTTAACCAATTTTACAAGATATAAAGCAAATTATGCATTGTAATATTTACTATTCCAAATGGCTTTATTGAAATTTTTACCTGCCGCAAAACCATAATAAAGAACCATAGCGGCTATTGCCTTGAACATAAAAAAGAAAATAATCCCCGCCTGTGATGCATTTGGTTTATTAGAAAAAATACCTTCAGGGAATAAGGCAGTAGCAAAAATACTTACCAGGAATACAGTAAATATAAGGTTTCCAAAATTCTTATAGGGCCACATAAGTAATTTACGAAACGGATTAAGATTATTACCCCATTTGTGTACCAAATAATAATAGCCGTTTCCTATTGGAGCAAAAAGGAGTGGGTCGTCAGCATTTTCTAATTTAAATAATTTTGAAGGCGCTATTATTTTAAATCCTTTTAGTTGTGTATGGTGTGATTTTTCTAAAGCTTTAATTTTAGATAGTGCTTCATAAGGTAGTTTGCCTTTAAAATATTTACTATCTAAAAAACGTAAACGGTAATCGACACAGATATCTTTAATTTGGTCAATATGGTAAATGTGCTTAGTTTCTAGTATATTAAAATCAAATGAATTATAGTTGATAGATGTTCGGTTTGTAATAGTGTCTAGAATTCTATCTTCTATTTTAATGTCATTTTCTAAAATAGTTTTAACCGCTTTTAGTATTGTCTCTTCAGAATATTTCTTCTTTTTTAAGCGCTCCAGTTTCTCTTCAATGTTTGTCTTTTTCAATAACATAGCGTTTTTATTTATAAAAATACTAATCAAAAGGATGTAGTCCAAGTCTTTAACATTTGTGTTTAAGCATTAGTCAGATTGTGGTTTTTTTTAGGATATAATATTAAACAAAACAAGGATGATTATTAGAAATAGTAATACCATATTTATGCGTGATAGATAAATCTTATGAAAAAATAAAAATTTAATATATCGCTAACGCTGTGCACTACTATTATTTCCTAATTTTATACTCAGAAAAATAATATAAACTATATAATCGCAATGGATAACAAAGGAAATTATAACATTAATAGCGGAGATGCGGCAAATTGCCCCTTTTTGAGTGGAACTCAGAAAAAATCAGCTGGAGGTGGAACACAGAATAGAGATTGGTGGCCAAATGAATTGAAGTTAAATATACTTCGTCAAAACGCTCCAAAGAATGACCCCATGGGAGAAGAATTTGATTATGCTAAAGCGTTTAATAGCATTAATTATAATGAGTTAAAGAAAGATTTGACAAATCTCATGACGGATTCTCAAGATTGGTGGCCAGCAGATTATGGACATTATGGAGGATTTATGATACGTATGGCATGGCACAGCGCAGGCACGTATAGAGTTGGAGATGGGCGTGGTGGAGCAGGGACGGGCACACATAGATTTGCACCTTTAAATAGTTGGCCAGACAATGGAAATTTAGATAAAGCGCGTTTATTGCTTTGGCCGATTAAGAAAAAATACGGCAACAAAATTTCTTGGGCAGACCTTATGGTTTTAGCTGGTAATGTTGCACTAGAATCTATGGGTTTCCCAACGTTTGGTTTTGCCGGTGGTCGTGAAGATGTTTGGGAGCCAGAACAAGATATTTATTGGGGTAGTGAAACAGGTTGGTTAGATAATGACGAAAGATACGATACCAGTGATGGAGAATTAGAAGGTCACCTAGGAGCAGTACACATGGGATTAATTTATGTGAATCCAGAAGGACCAAATGGAGAGCCTGACCCTTTAAAATCCGCTCACGATATTAAGATTACCTTTGGTCGTATGGCCATGAATGATGAAGAAACTGTGGCTTTAGTTGCAGGAGGGCATACTTTTGGTAAAGCCCACGGTGCTGCAAATCCTGAAAAATATGTAGGTGCAGAGCCTCATGGTGCTTCTATTGAGGAAATGAGTACAGGGTGGAAAAATACTTTTGAAACAGGTGTTTTACAGCATACCATTACAAGTGGTATTGAAGGTGCTTGGACACCAAATCCTACACGTTGGGATGCCGACTACTTTGATGTCTTATTAAATTACGATTGGGAATTAACAAAGAGTCCTGCTGGCGCGCACCAATGGACACCAACTGCTGAGTCTAATGCACGTATGGCACCAACTGCCGATGGTAGTGGTAAACAAGCATTAATGATGACTACTGCAGATATGGCTTTAAAAATGGATCCTGATTACAGAAAAATATCTGAACGTTTTCATAAAGATCACAAAGCTTTTGAGGATGCCTTTGCTCGAGCTTGGTACAAGTTAACTCATAGGGATATGGGACCAGTGCAGCGTTATTTAGGACCAGAAGTACCCAAAGAAGAATTAATTTGGCAAGACCCAATTCCAGCTGTAGACTATACATTGAGCGATTCCGATATTGAAGCCTTGAAGAAAATGATTTTAGCATCTGGGTTATCGGTTAAAGATTTAGTAAAAACAGCATGGGCCTCAGCATCTACCTTTAGAGGCTCAGATAAAAGAGGTGGAGCAAATGGCGGAAGATTAAGATTAGAGCCACAACGTAGCTGGGAAGTTAACAACCCAAAAGAATTGGATAGAGTGCTTAACGTCTACGAGGGCATACAAAATGAATTTAATGGTACAATATCGATGGCAGATTTAATTGTTTTAGCCGGTGTTGCCGGTGTAGAAGAAGCAGCTAAAAATGCTGGATATAATGTCTCGGTTCCATTTACGCAAGGTAGAGGAGATGCTTCCCAAGAACAGACAGATTTAGAGTCATTTGGTTATTTAGAACCTATTGCCGATGGATTTAGAAATTACATGAATCCAAAATTAAATGTCGCTGCAGAAGACTTATTGGTAGATAGAGCTAATTTATTAACATTATCTATTCCTGAAATGACTGCATTGGTTGGTGGTTTAAGAGTTTTAGGTGCTAACTATGATGGTTCAGACTTTGGTGTATTTACAGATAAAGTAGGTAGTTTGTCAAATAACTTCTTTACAAACATTTTAGATTTTACCTATACATGGATCGCTACATCTGATGACGATACTATTTTTGAAGGCCGTGATAGAAGAACAGGTGCTGTAGTGTTTAAAGGGACACGTGCAGATTTAATCTTCGGTTCTAATACTGAATTAAGAGCAGTTTGTGAGGTTTATGGAGCTGATGATGGAGAAGAACGTTTTGTGAACGACTTTGTCGCTGCTTGGAATAAGGTGATGAATTTAGATCGCTTCGATTTAAAATAATAAGAAATGAGTTTTAAAAAGAGGAATGTGCTTTAAAAGTACATTCCTTTTTTATTAAATAATAAATTATGAACGCAATAGAACTGTTTTTTGATACGATTAGAAAAGGTCTTAATGATAGATTAATAGCGCAAATAGAAAATAATCCTGAAGTGGTTAATAATAAAGATAGCCGTGGATTTACACCATTAATATTTGCCACCTATTTTTATAATAAAAGGGCAGCAGAAATTTTATTAGGCCATAATGCCAATATTGATGCTAAAGATGCATCAGGAAATACAGCGCTAATCGGTGTGTCTTTTAAGGGTAATTTAGAATTGGTAAAATTATTAATTACAAACGACGCAAATATTAATGCCATTAATAACAATGGAGCTACAGCATTACTATTTGCTACAATGTATAATCAGGTAGAAATTGTAAAGCTACTTCTAGATAACGGAGCAGATAAATCTATAACCGATGCTAAAGGTAAAACCGCATTAGATTATGCTTTGGAAAAACAATTAAATAAAATAGTAAAACTTTTAGAATAGTCATTTCTGTTCTTTAAGCATCTTAATTTTAATCTTAAAAGCAGCAAAAAGGAGTGTCATAAATGGACTAAGCCAATTGAAAATAGCATAAATAAAATATTCTCCAACGCCAACACCAAGAACACCACTATGATAAGCACCACAAGTATTCCAAGGGACAAGAACAGATGTTACTGTTCCGGAATCTTCGAGTGTACGACTTAGGTTTTCTGGAGCCAAACCTTTGTCTTCATAAGCTTTTTTAAACATTTTACCTGGAACGACCAAAGCTAAATATTGGTCTGATGCTGTTACATTTAGGGCTAGACAACTTGCTACAGTACTAGCAAAAAGGCCAAACACACTTGATGCTAATTTTAATAGCGTTTGACTAATCCTTGCAAGAGCACCAATACCATCCATTACGCCACCAAAAACCATGGCACAAATAATTAACCAAATAGTATCTAACATACCGCTCATTCCACTAGAAGTAAATAATTCATTTAGTTCTGTATTAGAAGTTTCTATCGCCACATCTACTGTAAGCGCCTGCATAACACCTTGATAACCTGATTGAAAAGTTAAACTTTTGGCATTAGTAATACTAGCAACAATTTCTGGTTGTGCAATTAGTGCTGCTACACCGCCTAAGAGAGTACCAACTAATAATGCTAATAAAGGTGGTGTTTTTTTTAGTATTAAAACAATGACGGCTATAGGTACTATAAATAACCAGCCATTTATATTAAAAGCCTTATCAATTGAACTTAAAATCTCTGAAGTGTCTGCCTGCCCTGGAGAATCAATAGTTAATCCTAATATAATGAATACTAAAAGTGTTACAATGATAGTTGGAATTGTAGTCAATGCCATATACTTAATATGACTAAATAATTCACCTCCAGCCATAGCAGGTGCGAGGTTAGTAGTATCACTTAGTGGAGACATTTTATCTCCAAAATAGGCTCCGGATAATACTGCACCCGCAGTCATTCCAGACGAAATGCCTAAAGCATCACCAATACCTATTAACGCGATTCCCACTGTAGCAGCTGTCGTCCAAGAGCTTCCCGTCGCAATAGATATTATCGCACAAATAATTACACAAGCAGCAAGAAAGATTGTTGGGTTCAAAATCTGGAGTCCGTAATAGATCATGGATGGAATAATACCACTTATCAACCAGGTTCCAGCAAGAGCTCCTACCATCAATAAAATGAGTAATGCTCCTGAGGTAGATTTTACATTTTCGGCAACTTCTGCCATCATTTGTTTGTATGATACTTTATTAAAATACCCGACCGTTGCAGCAACTGCAGCACCAAGTAAAAGAATAAATTGATTAGAACCACTTAAGGCATCGTCTCCAAAAACATAGACATTATAAGCAAGCATACCAACTAAAACAAAAACAGGTAGTAAAGCTTCCCAAATATTTAATTCTTTATTATTTACAATATTTTCATCGTTAGCTTTGAAGCTGTCACTATTTTTTTCTTGCATTACAATTGGTTTTGTTGCGTAATGTTACGATTTTGATTAGCCATTTGCAAATGGAATTAATATGTACTTTTACAGGCTATATGGATTCATTAACACAAATAGTTTTAGGAGCTGCTTGCGGAGAAGCAGTACTTGGAAAAAAAATAGGTAATAAAGCCTTGTTGTTCGGAGCAATAGGTGGTACAATTCCAGATTTGGATGTTTTTATTGGCCCTTTAATGTATAATAACGAAATACAAGCCATGGCCTTTCATCGTGGGTTTATGCATTCTATTTTGTTTTCAATTTTAGGTGCATTTTTCTTCGGTTGGTTTGTTTTCATGCTTTACAATAAAGGAAAACGGAGAGCGTCTACAACATTAAAAGACTGGATACTTTTATTCTTTTGGGCTTTGTTTACACATCATATTTTAGATGCATTTACACCATATGGGACTCAGTTATTTGCTCCATTTAGCGATTACCGCGTTGCTCTAAATAATATTTCTGTTGCAGACCCATTGTATACACTGCCATTTCTTTTATGTATAATTATTTTGATGTTCTTTAGACGAACAAACACTAAGCGACGATTGTGGTTAAAAATAGGAATAGTTGTAAGTTCAGCATACATGCTATTTACATTAGTAAATAAAGTGCGCGTCGATTCTATATTTGAGAAATCTTTGAAAGATAATCGGATACTATATCAGCGTTTTCAAATTCAGCCTACAATTTTTAATAACGTGCTTTGGTATGGTGTTGCAGAAACGAGGTCCTTTTATTATTTGGGTTTTTACTCGTTATTAGATGACGAAAAAACAGTTATGAACTGGGTTAAAATAGAAAAGCAACACAATCTTCTTTCTATGACTGATAAGGATTTGGCAACGCTCGCGTGGTTTAGTAATAACTACTATAATATCTATAAAACAGATGCTGATGATGAGTACAAATATAACGATTTACGTTACCCGTTATTAGACCCCAAAAAACCCGAATCCTCTTTATTCTCGTTTAGAATATATAATAACAAGGGCCGTTGGGATATGAAAAACACTAGGCCAAAAATTGATGAAAACTCCACAATGGCTTCAATTTTTGGCCCAATGATTAACCGTCTAAAAGGACAGTAAGTATGTGTTTAAGCTAATTCTGGTTGTAAAATGTCTAAATCTAACATGCATTGGTGCATCATATTGTAAGTTCTTTCAATATCTGCATCTAAGCCAATAGAGAAGCGAATTAAACCGTCGCTTAGTCCCATTTCGGCCTGTTCTTCTTCAGGTATTTCAGAAGACGTTGAGCTTCCAGGAGCAGAGAATAAAGTCTTGTAAAACCCTAAACTTACAGCCAGGTAACCCAGATTTCGTTCTTGCATGAGTTCCATTAACGCATTGGCTTTATCTAAACTTCCCACGTCTATAGTTAGCATACCTCCATAACCGTACTTATCATTCATCATGGAATTGAACAATTTATGTGAAGGGTGAGATGTTAATCCAGGGTAAACCGTTTTCAACCCATTTTCTTCAAATTTTTGTGCTAAGTAGCTCGCATTATAGCTATGCTGTTGCATGCGAATGTGCAACGTTCTTAGATTTTTTAAAATGGAAGCAGCGCGAAGGCTATCCATAGTGGAGCCCAAAAGCATTGCTGCACCATCATTTACATTGCGTAATTGGTCTATAAGCTCCTGAGTACCGCAAACGACTCCACCAACGGTATCACTAGACCCATTGATGAATTTTGTTAAACTATGTATAACGACATCTGCTCCTAATTTTTTTGGTGAAATAGATAATGGTGAAAATGTATTATCAACCACTAAAGTTAAATTGTGTTTTTTAGCCAATCTCGACAAGCCTTGGATATCTGCAACTTCAAGAAGAGGATTACTCACAGACTCACAATACAATACTTTGGTTTGTGGTGTAATTGCGGCTTCAACAATATCAAGATTTGTAATATCTACAAAGGTTGTATTAATTCCCAATCTAGGTGTGAAATTCTTTAAAAATGCATAAGTACCACCGTAGATAGTTCTACTACTCACTATGTGTTCTCCAGCTCCACAAAGTTGAAGTAGCACAGGTGTTATAGCGCCCATACCTGATGCTGTAACCGTTGCTGTTTCTGTACCTTCCATAGCAGCCAACGCTTCACCTAAATACAAATTAGAAGGTGTAGAATGACGTGAATACAGATAACAACCATCTGCATTACCTTCAAAGGTGTCAAACATTGTTTTTGCAGATAAAAAAGTATAGGTTGACGAATCCGAAATGGAAGGGTTAACACCTCCAAATTCACCGAAATATTGTAAATCCTGAATGTTGTTTGCGGGTTTAAAAGCCATGATGATATAGTTTAAAATGATATTCAAAATTCGATAAATTAAGAATTAAAATCAATTGATTTTGTTATTTGTAGAAAATAAAACTATGATATACAATTATATTAATTTATTTATCTATTTTTATATGAATTTATTTGAAGATTAACGAAAATCTTTCACTTATGCATTTGGATCATACAGACAAAACACTCTTAAGATTACTTCAAAAAGACTGTAAGCAAACTAATAAAGCTTTATCTAACGTTTTGGGACTTTCGGTAACAGCTGTTTACGAGCGCATAAAAAAGCTTGAAAACTTAGGCATAATTAGTAAATACGTTGCGCTGGTAAACAAAGAACGTATAGATAAAAATTTTGTAGCCTTTTGTCACGTAAAACTCGTGCAGCATTCTCAAGACTATGTTGTTAGATTTGAGCGAGAAGTTGCTAAATTACATGAGGTGTTAGAGTGCTATCATATCAGTGGAGATTATGATTATCTTTTAAAAGTTATCGTTGAAGATATGGAAGCGTTTAGAGCATTTATGGTTGAAAAACTTACAAACATTGATCATATAGGAAGTACGCATAGTATGTTTATGATTAACGAAGTAAAGCACACTACAACAATTACAATATAGAAAAGATGCAAACCGCATAATACAGACTTACAGAACTTTTTCTTGTCTTTGTTTTAATACCTGTAAGCTTTGTATTGAGCTATCCTCTGATTATAAAGCTCATAATTGGTGTGCTTGGTTTTGCATACATATTGTTTGTGCTGTTCCGTGTTGAGCGCATTAAATTTGAAGTTACCATAGGACTCAGTTGGAAAAAATTTTACAAGCATACACTTATAAAACTCTTAGGTATTATTCTTCTAACGACCTTATATATGCGGTTGGTTGACTCTGAAAATCTTTTTGTGGTCGTACTTAATAAACCCGTGTTATGGGTGGTTATATTATTTGTGTATTCGTTTTTTTCGGTTTATCCTCAGGAGCTAATTTATAGAACCTTCTTTTTTAAACGCTATGGAGACCTCTTCAAGGATAAAACAATATTTCTAATTATTAATGCAGCTCTATTTTCTTTAGCACACCTCTTTTTTAAGAATACACTAGTATTATTTTTAACATTTATTGGAGGGCTTTTATTTGCATTTACGTTTATTAAAACAAGATCAACCGTTTTGGTATCTATTGAGCACGCGATTTATGGGTGTTGGTTGTTTACCGTAGGTATGGGTGAAATGCTAGGTTTTCCTTCATAATTGTTTTCTTAAGGCAACGGTTTCTGAATATTCTGCGTCTTTGTAAGAAAGACACTATATTTAGAACATCAATTAAAACTTCACTGAAGTAAATTCAGCGACACTAATGAAGAATTTGTTACTGTTATTAATTCTATCTCTTACATTATCATCTTGCGGAAGTATTGAAACATATAATGAAGCAGTTACCAAAATGCATCCTGTTGAAGACTTGCATGAAGACGTTGATGCCGTTTATAAGCAATTAAAACGTCTGCATCCACGCTTATATCAATTTACACCTAAAGAATCGTTAGATTACAAATTCGATAGTCTTAAGATGGCGATTAACAAGCCAATGACAAGTCGTTCTTTTCATAAAGAATTGGCTAAAGTGACCAAGTCTGTTGGGCAGGGACACATGTCGCTTTCTCCGCCTTCAAAACGTTTTAAAAGAAAAGCACGAAAAGCACTTAATAAATTAAAATTCGATATAAATAATCTCGAGACCGAATATTTAGACGATAAATTATTTATAAGTCGTGCAAAAGGAAACGATTCATTGTTACTTCATGCTCAAATCCTTGAAGTTGATGGTAAAAATCCTCAAGTGTTAATTGCTAAGTATAAAAAAACAATAGCTTCAGATGGCTACAATATCACGTTTCATAAACGTGCAGCAGGAAAGCGATTCTTTGGTTATTACAATCAAGATATTGGACGTTTTGATAGCATTACTCTTAAGTTGAAAAATTCAGATTCTACATTCATAAAAAAATACAAGCGCGTCCCAAAGGCTAAAAAGAAAACGGAAACAGATTCAGTAAAATTAGATTCTTTAAAAAAAATTAAGCCAAAGAAACTCACCAAAGCAGAAAAGAAAGCTAGGAAATTAAAGCTTAAAAAAGAGCGTAAAGACCGTCAAAAGTACGGCTACGATTATTCAACCAAGTTAAACTATAGAAATCTATCATTTGTTGGCAAAGACAGTTCGGTAGCGCTATTAAAGATTAGAGGTTTTAGTAAAGGTAAATACAAAGAGTTTTACAAAGAAACTTTTGCTGCTCTAGATTCTTTAAGGACAAAAGATTTGGTTATAGATTTAAGAGATAATTTTGGTGGACGATTAAATGAAATCATGACTTTGTATTCGTATTTAACGGATAAGAATTTTACTTTGATTAATAAAAGTGAAGTTAATAGCCGAATCCCAATACTTAAAATGGCCATGAGTAATAGCAATTCTCTGGCCACCAAAGCTGTTTATGGATTATTATCACCAGTAGTTGTCGTTCATAATCTATTACATACAAGCAAAAAAGAAGGGCAGTTGTATTATAAGTTTAAAGCAGCAAAAGAGCAAGAGCTTAGTCCTTTAAATTTTAAAGGCAATGTGTACGTGCTAATTAACGGTAATTCATTTTCGGCCTCCTCTATTTTGTCTGCGCAGCTTAAAGGAAGTAAACGTGCCACTTTTGTTGGCGAAGAAACCGGTGGCGCCTACAATGGTACCGTTGCGGGATTCTACAAAAATTATCAATTGCCAAATACAAAGATAAGGGCAAGAATTGGGTTGATGCATATTGACAGTAAATACAAAACAGAGCCAGATGGTTACGGTGTAAAGCCAGATGAGGAAATTATACCAACTTACCAAGACAGGCTTAATAATATTGACCCAGAGTTAGATTGGGTTTTAAAGGATATTTATAATAAAAAGTAGTATATAAAACATCTAAAAATTGTTTTAAAAGCTTTCAATTAATTAATTTAGATGATTTTAAGAATTAAAATCAATGAAGTACAAGCAGATAAAAGATGCATACAAATCCATTTTTAAATCATACGATAAACCTTCGTTAGAGGCGCATATTAATAAAATAATTGAATTGGATTTCTATTTGCCTTATAGTTCTACTTTTTTTTGTATTACCAATACCCAGGACCTTACTTTTGAGTATGTAAGCAAAAATTTCACATCGTGTACAGGTTTAGATTCTAATTTTCTAAAATCTCAAGGTATGCGATATTTTTGGAGTAGAATACATCCAGAGGATTTAGAGAAATGGTTAAAAGCCTTAAACGAGTTAATGATTTATACTTTAGAGAAGATAGATAATTCGGACAGAGACAAAGCCAATTACACTTGGAACTATAGATTTAAAAATTCGGATGATGACTATGTTAATATCATACAGAATACCACGCCTTTAGCTTTTGATAATGACGGAAAACCTATAATTGGGCTTGCCCATTATACCGTTTTACATGAGGATATAGATATGGATATAACAGCGTCTGCTAAGTTATTAAATAAAAATAATGAATACGAAACAGTTTTTTTTAGTAGTTATTCTCAAAAAATGCTATCTGCAGGGATTAGTCATAGAGAACGTGATGTAATTAGGCTATTAGTTCAAGATTTGTCTAGTAAAGAAATTTCGAGTCGCTTAAATATTAGCTCTCATACGGTAGATACTCATAGAAGAAATATTCTCAAAAAACTTAATATATCTTCAACTGGTGAGTTGGTAGGTATGCTAAAAATAAACAAGAATCTTATTTAAACCACTATTTACTCAAATTGAGTATTGCAAAAATGTATTTAATGTAAGAATTTTACATTGTTATACTATTTAACAAATGGGGGAAAAAATGCCTAGACAGTTTGTATGTTGTTCAAGGCATTTTTCATTTTAAGAAACACAATATGTCTTAATTTTATTTACGCTTAAAAAACGTTCTCTGCTATTCGTAAATCTTTATTGTAAGTTGTATTTTTGTATCCGTTTTTAATCAGATAAAAAACTTCTTATGAATTCGTACGATGTCGTAATTATAGGTTCAGGTCCTGGAGGATATGTTGCAGCAATCCGTTGTGCACAATTAGGCATGAAAACCGCAATAATCGAAAAATATTCAACACTTGGTGGTACTTGCCTTAATGTTGGTTGTATTCCTAGTAAAGCACTTTTAAGTTCTTCGCATCATTATGAAGAAGCAACTAAATATTTTGCTGATCACGGCATTGAAATCCCGGGAGATATCAAAGTGAATTTAGAAAAGATGATAGCCCGTAAGCAATCTGTTGTAGACCAAACAACTGGTGGTATCGATTTCTTAATGAAGAAAAACAATATTGATGTTTACGAAGGTTTAGGGTCTTTTAAAGACGCAACTCACGTAAATATTGCAAAGACAGATAGTTCTACGGAAACTATTGAAGGAAAAAACATCATCATAGCTACAGGTAGTAAGCCAAGTAACTTACCATTTATAGAGCTTGATAAAGAGCGAATTATAACCTCTACAGAAGCTTTAAAACTTAAGGAGATACCAAAGCACATGATTATTATTGGTGGTGGGGTTATTGGTTTAGAGCTAGGTCAAGTGTATTACAGACTAGGTGCAGAAGTTACGGTAATCGAATACCAAGACCGTATCTTACCAACCATGGATGCTGGTTTATCAAAAGAATTAAATAAAGTCTTTAAGAAGGCTAAGTGTAAAATGATGATGTCTCACAAAGTCCAATCTGTTGAGCGCAAAGGTGATGAAGTTATTGTAAAAGCCGAAAACAAAAAAGGCGAAGTTGTAGAGTTTAAAGGCGATTACTGTTTAGTGTCTGTAGGCCGTCGTCCATACACGGATGGATTAAATGCTGAAGCTGCAGGTGTAAAAATTAACGATAGAGGACAAGTAGAAGTTAACGAACATTTGCAAACTTCTGCTTCAAATATATATGCTATTGGCGATGTAGTTCGTGGCGCTATGTTAGCACATAAAGCTGAAGAAGAAGGCGTATTTGTAGCCGAAACTATAGCAGGGCAAAAACCACATATCGATTATAATTTAATTCCTGGTGTTGTTTATACATGGCCTGAAGTTGCAGCTGTTGGTAAAACCGAAGAAGAATTAAAAGCAGAAAACACAGAATATAAAGTTGGGCAGTTTCCATTTAGAGCCTTGGGACGTGCGCGTGCCAGTGGCGATATCGATGGATTTGTAAAAATCCTTGCAGATAAAACGACTGATGAAGTTTTAGGTGTACACATGATTGGTGCGCGCTGTGCTGATTTAATTGCTGAAGCTGTAACTGCTATGGAGTTTAGGGCTTCTGCCGAAGATATTTCGCGCTACTCTCATGCGCATCCAACATTTGCTGAAGCCATTAAAGAAGCCGCATTAGCAGCTACTGACGATAGAGCATTACATGTTTAAAATTGATTTGTCATTCTAAATTTATTTCAGAATCTCATTATAAAAAAAGCGAGTCCAAAAGACTCGCTTTTTTATATTTACAATATGAAAAAATCACATCTACTATTTTTAGCAGTCAGTATTTTAGGCTGTGTACCAAAGCTTAAAAGTACTATTATTACTAGCTTGCCACCATTATCGCAAAGTGAATTAATAGTAGCCTTAGAATATGAAGATAGCGAGACTGTAAATGGGCAGTTGGTGGGTGAAGTAAGCACAAAGGATAATGGGTTTTCTGTTGATTGCGGATATAACCAAAGCATTAAAGACCTTAAAGAATTGGCAAGGCAAAACGGCGCAAATGTTGTAAAAATAAAACAGGTACGAGTGCCAGATGCATGGACCAGCTGTTACCGACTTATGGGTAAAATTTATAAAGTAGATAATCCTAAACTGTATGAAAGTAAAATAGAATGGAGCAAAGACCGAAAACTTACTTGGGCAGATTTTAAAGGCAAACCACAAACAAAAGAGTATCCAAATACCTTAGCAATGACATATTCTGGTTTTCGATTAGAGACCAATTACAAACCCTTTAAAGAATCACCTATAGAAGTTAATAATGCTTTTGTAACGCAACAAAGCTGGGGTTTAGATGCACATAGAAATGAATATGTTTTGCAGCACGAACAATTGCATTTTGATATTACTGAAATCTTTACACGTAAGTTACGCAAAACATTATTTGATAATAATATATCAAGCAAACACTTTGACCGTGCTAAAGAGGTTTTTGATGCTATGTTTATAGAATACAAGCTTTTTCAAGACCGCTACGATAACGACACCCAAAAAGGCGAAAAGAAAGACACCCAAGAAAAGTGGGAAGCTATCGTCGAAATAGAACTAGCTAAATACGACGCTTATAAAATTTAGGTTTTGTTTATAACTGTTTATAAGTCAAATACTTTAACTATTGACTTTATGAAACCAAAAATCTAACTTCGCTTATCAATCGATTAACATAAATGAAACTGAGTTTATCTTAACGTTGTGCTTCATTATGACAAACCGCTAACCAATGATAAAATTCTTTAGAAAAATTAGACAAAAATTACTAAATGAAAATAAATTGAATAAATATTTGTTGTACGCGATTGGTGAGATTGTCTTGGTGGTTATTGGGATTTTGATTGCACTACAAATCAATAATTGGAATGAAACGCGAAAAGACCAGCACGCATTAACCAACATCCTTCAGAATATCGTAACGGACATGAGAGTAGATGCACTAAGTCTAAAGGATAATTTGGAATACGCTAATGAAGAGAATAAGAGAATAAAAACGTTTTTAAATAATAAGGACTACAGTGGGTTTACGCGTGACAGCCTCCAGAAAAGTCTGCAAGTATACTCTTATCATTCCATTTGGCGTACGAGTGGTTTCGATAACTTGAAAAATTCTGGTATCACTGAGAATGGAGAATACGAGAAAGTTGTAAAAAGGATTAAAGACTATTATGACCAGTGGATTCCGATGATAAAATCTTTAGAAGATGATTTTGAACAATCGGTTATTAAATCAGATGATTATTGGCGTTTTGAAGAGAAGTCCTATGAGTTAATCTATGAATCAGGATTACACTCCAATCAAGGTGATGAAGCCGCCATTGTCATATTAATGGCTTTGGCAAAATCACCGATACCAAGGAAAATTTTAACTACAAATTATCAATTTAATGAAGAGCTTATAGGTGCCTACGAAAACTATATGCTCGGTATTGACAGAACAGTTAAGGAAATAGAAGATGCGCTATTAGAAGTCAATTAAAGGTAAAGAAATATATTTTCTAAATCGAAAAATAGAATATTTCGAAAAATAACGAAATCACAACAACGTGTATAATTAATTGCTTTGGTCGTTGCCGACTTACGAAAATTCTACTGGAATTTTCTATCTGTGATTAGTTTGCTAACTTAGTTGCATAAATACGCAACTAACCATACACAACAACGATAAGCGTAACTCCTAAAACTCTTACAAAAATTTCAATGCCTCTCAAAAGCTTCGACTAAAAGGTGCAACAAGGCATAAAACTAATCTTAATACGACATCAAATAGTATTAGAGTTTAATCCTCTACAGACACATTTTTAAAATCTACCATTATTTTTTTTGAAGTATCATTTACAAAATCACTAATGTAATATGTTGCACAACAATTTGTCTTAACAATATTTACAGTTTCTATAGATAACCAGCAGCTTTCTAAATAATACCGTTTGGTAGAAGTTAGTTGTCCATTGGCATTAACTTCAAAATATAAAATTCCTTTTTCGGTACCTGAGGCACATCTGCCTTTGTTTTCATACTTAGAGGCTTGCTCAAATGATAACAATACGCTGTTATTATTACCAGATAAAACCTGATATTCGGTATCAATAGTTCCATAAGTGTCTAATTCAATGCCATAACTCTTATTTACCATTAGCACTTTTTGTATCTGTGGTTGATTTTCTATTGTTGTTGAATCTGTAATTTTTTCATACTCAAAAATTTGTGGGTACTTTTCTTGTGAAATAACGCTTGTAATATAAAAGCTAAATAATAAGGCAATACTATATTTTTTCAGAAAACAATTTAAATGAATTTTAAAAATACGAGACATATCTATTGAGCTTTTGTAATTAATCTTTAGGCCATTGTCAATATACAAACAAAAAAATAATCAGAAAATCATAGTTTCTCCATTTAGTTTTTTTAATAAACCCTGTTAAAACTATTATACTATATCTATCTACGTGTTGTTATGTCTAAAACCGCTGCAATTGCTTTAAAACATCTTGCTTATAACTACGGCTAATGGTTAGCGTTTTATCAACTATAGAAACAAGCTCATTGGTAAAAGCCGTTATCTCTTTTATAGCAACAATATAAGAACGATGTATCCTTAAAAATTGAGTTTTTGGTAGTTTGGCTTCGATATTACTAATGGTCTCGCGAGTCACTAACGTTTTATTTTTGCAATGTATTTTTATGTAATCGCTAAAACTCTCGACATACACAATACCATCAAAATCTACTTTCTGCATTCGTCGGTCGGCACGTATAAATATAAAATCTTGGGATTCTAGAGGTTTGGCAGTAGTTGCTATATGAGGTTCAGAAATATCAAAATAACGGTTTATAGCTTGTGATAAACGCTCAAAAGAAATAGGTTTCATTACATAATCTACAGCTTGTAAATCAAAACCTTCAACAGCATAATCACGATACGCCGTTGTAAAAATAATTTTGACATTTTTATTAATAGATTTTGCAAAAGCAATCCCAGAGATTTCAGGCATATTAATATCTAGAAATACCAAATCTATATCGTGTTGACTAATGGTATTAAAGGCTTCTACGGCATTGCTACATTGCGCAACCACACAAATGCGTTCTATTTTTGAAAGGTGTAAAGCTATAATATCTCTTGCAATAGCTTCGTCATCTACTATAATACAGTTAATCGATTTACTCATGTAAAGTCAGATTTAGTTGCACATAAAAACTTGTATTCGTTTCTGAAATTTTCAAATTATATTGACCTTTATATAGTAATTCTAAACGTTTTTTTATGTTTTCTAGACCAATACCGTGTGGCATAGATTGACTTTTTTCATGAGAGTTAGATATGCTAAAATCTATATTACCATTGTTACATTTAAAGGCGATATTAATGTTTAGTTTTCCTTCTAAAATCTTCCCGTGTTTAAAACTATTTTCTACAAATGGTAAAAATAACATAGGTGCTACAGAAATGGTATCTGTACAATTATTAGATGTAAAGCTAACATCTAGTGTATCACTAAAACGCATTTGTTCGAGGTCGATATAATCTTGTATATGATTAATTTCTTCAGTTAAAGCAACTGAAGGTTTGTCTACCTGATATAACAAATAGTCCAATAGATTAGAGAGTTTCAGAATCATTTCTGGAGTTGCATCAGATTTTTTTAATGCAAAACCATAAATCGTATTTAGAGTATTAAACAAAAAATGCGGGTGTATCTGCATCTTCAAATACTTCAATTCTTGCTCTTTTAATTTCAGTTGTGCTTCTAGTATTTTGGCTTCAAGCTCAGCGTTGTATTTGGATTGTTTTAAATTCAACTTTAAGAGTTTAAAAGCACTCACTACAATCACGACTAGGTAAATACAAGCAATAATAAATAGGGTATTACGCGTTAATGATTCAACTTTAGTAAACATAAAGTCGGTTAAAAAAGCGATACCATAAAACACCGAAAACATAATGCTAAAGACAGATATGATTATGGTGTATAGACTATAAAGCCCAAATAGAAAATAGCGTTTTGTAACCAGGTAATCGGGAATAAGTTTGTATATAGAAACGTAAGTGATACCAATAGTTATGGGCATTAAAAACAAGGAGAAATAAAAGATATTACTATTAATAGTATTGTCTGCACTAAACGTGAGTGTAAAAAAGAAAAGTATGGCTACCCATAACAAAATGTGCAGTAGCACTTGCTTTAATTTATGAGTTGTTGTTTTGTTAATCTTCACGTTTGTATATTCTCGTCACAATAATAGTTTATTTTTAGATGATGAGATTATTTTGTAGACGAATAACAGATTTTATGCTCGTTTTGACATTCATGTTAAAACCCGATAGAAATATGTCATTGGTCGCATTCTACTTTTTTTAAGCAAATCTCATGGTATGTTTGTTTCAAGTTTAACTAAAACATTAATTATGATTGCTTTAACCACAACAATGAATCCATTTATACAACGTCTTAACGAAGGCGGAACAGGTATGTACTTTATTTTAATAGCCTTTTTGTTATCATTAGTTTTTATAGTCTTAGCTTTTTTAAAAAAGAATAAAAATGAGAATTCCTCTAATAAAATGATTGGTTTAGCTGCCGAATCAAGCTTAGTTGCTTTGGTCATGGGATGTTTAGCTTCCGTTTTGGGAATTATTGAGTTATTTGATATGCTAGAAGCTATTGGAGAAACGAGACCAGACTTGTTTGCTGCAGGTATAAAAGTATCGTTATTGACCATAACGTTTGGACTATTCGCTTTTACTGTTGCCAGAATTGGGATTTTGGCTTACAAATGGAGTTTAAACTCAGACAATGCTAAGCAATAAATTGGACAACATGGAAATTTCAAAAACTAAATTAATTTCACTTCTTATAATAGCTTTTCTTTTTTCTTGTGAGCATAAATCATCATCAAATACATCAGAAAGCGAATTGATACATAAAATAAATGCTGTTCAACAGCAGGTAATGGTGCAAGGAAATATAAGTGAAGAAGAGGCGCAGGCCATGTTAAGTTTATGCAGTATTATGTCAAAGAGTGATGGTTTAGGTGATTATAGTCCAGATAACAGAATGGTATTAAAAGATGTTGATATAGCGCCTGTGTACGAGGGGTGTGAGAAACTTTCTGCTATAGAAACAAAAGCATGTTTTAACAATAAAGTGAAAGCATTTATAAAACGAGAGTTTAATTTGAAGGTGTCTAAAGATTTAAATCTTGCAGAACAAAAGCAAGTAGAAGCTTTTTTTATTATCGATGAAAACGGAAACCGAACTGGGATGAAAGTTAGAGATGCAGAAGTAAACATTCAGGCAGAAATCTTAAGAGTGCTTAGAAAGATACCTATAATGAAACCAGCTAATAACAACGGAAAAAGCGTTTCAGTGTTATGTTCGTTGGTATTAAAATATGGCAATGATATCGAAGTGGATGTGGTTTACATTCCTGAGCGACCACAGAATTAAAATATAGACTGGTACATACTTACACTGATAGGTATACATTAGTTGTAAAATAAACCAAAATAATTTCAATCATATATAAACATTAATACAATTATGAAAAAGATACTTTTCCTTTTCGTGTTGATTTGCAATGCATTAATCTTAAACACACAAGACACGAAGCAAATTGACGACTATTTAAATGTACTAGAAGATAATGACAAGCTCATGGCTACTATGACCGTTACTAAAAAAGGAAATCAATTTTACAGTAAAGCTGTCGGATTTGCAGATGTAGCAAATAATATTAAGAATACTAATTAAACTAAATTCAGAATAGGGTCAATCACAAAAGCCTTTACAGCGGGTATGATTTTTCAGTTGATTGATGAAAATCGATTAACATTAAATACACCTTTATCTTTATATTTTGATGATATACCCAATGCATCAAATATTACAATTGCAAACTTACTAAATCATAGTAGTGGATTATTTAATATTACTAATGCCTCGGATTTTGGTGATTGGATGCTAAAGCCATCATCAAGAGGTGATATGCTAAAAAGGATTAAAGCCTACGATATAGTGTTTAATCCAGGAGAAGAAACGGCCTACAGTAACACCAATTATATATTGCTTGGTTATATTATTGAAAGTATTGATAAAGACATTTATACTCAAGCTTTAGAACGAAGAATCACTAAAAAGTTGGGACTAAAAAACACATATTACGGTCATAAGATAGGTACAAGTGAAAATGAAAGTTATTCGTATTCAATTAATAATTTCCTATGGGAAAAGCAGTTAGAAACTGATATGTCAAATCCAGGAGGAGCTGGAGCTATAGTCTCAAATTCAGAAGATTTAACAAAGTTTATGAATGCTCTTTTTGCAGGTAAACTAATATCAGATTCAAGTTTAGATGCCATGAAGAAAACAAATAATGGAGAGGTTTGTCACGGCATCTTTTATGCCAATCTTAACGGTCTTGATATTTATGCCAGCGAAGGTGGCATTGATGGTTTTCAATCCATTTTAGTTCATATACCTGAGTTCGAAACAACCATTGTATTAACGGCTAATGGTTTGGATTATAGTAAAATGCAAATTATGTTAACGGTGTTAGGAGTCCTTAACGGAAAGCCTATTGCCATGCCAATCTTTACAAAGTTAGAACTGACCGCAGAACAAGTAAAAATTTATGAAGGCCAATACGCAAGTTCAGAAGTGCCTTATAAATTAATTTTTAAAGCCAACGGAACTGTTTTAATGGGAGCTCCAGAACAGAGTAATCTAAAAGAATTAGTGCCAACAAAACAGCATCAATTTACGTTTGACACTTTGGGTATTATACTTGACTTCTATCCAGGTATTGAGGCAGTAAAGTATACAAAAGGTAATGAAGCACCTATAATGTTTAAGAAACTTTAATTTATTTAAAGGGTTATTGTGTTCAAAAAGCGAACTTTTTAGTTCGCTTTTTTTATGCTTCAAGCTTTATGAGTAATTTTATAAAAAAAATATTTTGGAAGCACTTACATTAACAACACCAGCACTTTTATTTTCAGCAATATCTTTAATCATGCTGGCATACACAAATCGGTTTTTGGCCTATGCATCGGTTATTAGAAACCTAAGAGATAAATATCTAGAACGTAAAGATGCATCTTTAATTAAGCAAATCAAAAATCTTAAGTTGCGTTTAGATTTAACACGCTATATGCAAATTTCTGGTATTTCGAGCCTTTTACTATGTGTGCTCACAATGTTTTTAATTTATATTCAATATAAGGTTATTGTAGTTTGGGTATTTGGTTTTGGGTTATTACTACTCATTATTTCTTTGGCTTTTTTAATTTGGGAAATACAGATTTCTTCCAAAGCACTTAACAATCATTTAAGCGATATCGTAGACGATTTAAAAAATCGTTAATAACATGTGACTTACTAATAAACAATGTGTCTTAATACAAACCCCTAGCACAAAGGAATGACTCAAAAGATGTCTGTCCATAAATTATCTGATGAAGCACTAGTAGAAGCCATCGTAAAAACGAATGACACGCTATTGTTCGAGGTTTTGTATGATAGATTTGCCCCAATGGTTTATAATAAGTGTTATGGTTTTGCGAATGGTGTGGATGAAGCCAATGATTTAACTCAAGATATATTTTTAAGAGTATTTGTAAAGTTGGCGAGTTTTAAAGGGAAGTCAAAATTTTCAACATGGTTGTATGCTTTTACCTATAATCATTGCGTAAATTATGTGACGCGTAATACAGCGAAAAAAATTGAAAAAAAATCAGTTAACCCTGATTCTATTGAAAATATTGGAGAAGAAGTTGATTCAACTTATGAATTTCAAAACATGAAAGTTGAGCAACTAAAAAAGGTAATGACGTTTATTTCTCCAGATGAGAAAATGATATTGTTATTAAAGTATGAAGACAATTTAACCATTAAGGAATTGTCCGACACTTTAGATATTGGAGAAAGCGCTGTGAAAATGCGTTTAAAACGGGCAAAAGATAAATTAGTACAGCTTTACGAAAACTATATGAAAGATGGAAAATCCATTTAAGCACATAAATCAACCTCTTAAAGAGGTGCCGCCAGAGCTTAAGGCAAAAGTCATGCATGACATTGCTATAGCAAAGCTTATTATGGAAGTAGCTGAGTTATTTTCGTATAATTTTGGACATGTTATAGATACCGTAATTAAAAAAAGAGATAAATAATACTAACCCTAATCTAAATAAATATGGAAAAAGTGACAGAGTTTAAAGATATAGCGATGCAGTCGCTCACATCAATGTGGTTAGAAATCACAAAAATATTTCCAAACATTATAGGTGCACTTATTGTGCTTATACTTGGATGGTTTATTACTAAAATTATTGTAAGAATAACTAAAAAATTACTCAAACTCGCTAAAGCGAATAAACTTGACGACAAACTCAATGAAATAGAAATCATAGAAGGTAAAGCGCTTAATTTTAATACAATTAAAGTTGTCTCTAAATTTGTGAAATGGTTGATGTATATCATGCTTATGATTATGGCATCCGATATTTTAGGTCTCAAAATTATTTCAACGCAAATCAGTGAATTGCTTGGATATCTTCCACAGCTATTCTCAGCATTAGTTATCTTTATTTTAGGACTATTATTTGCAAGCATTGTAAAAAAAGGACTAAAATCTTTATTTGAATCCATGGATTTATCTGGAGGAAAAATGCTGAGTCAAGTTGTGTTTTTCTTGTTACTTACATTTATATCTGTAACAGCCTTAAATCAAGCAGGTATCGATACTCAGATTATCACCGATAATATAAACATGATTATTGGGGCCTTTCTTTTGGCATTTGCAATTGCTTTTGGTTTAGGGGCAAGAGATGTTGTTGGCAAGTTATTACAAACCTTTTACGCTAGAAAAACATTTGAAGTAGGACGAGAGATTATTTTTAACGAAAGGACATATAAAATTGAAGCTGTAGAAAACGTATCTGTACTTCTCAAAAATAAAGAAGGCATATTAATTGTTCCTATAAGTGAAATTGTAGAAAGTCAAGTACACATGCAGGATTAACTATAAGGTTAGGGTTATAGTTTTTTTTCATAAGAAAAAGCTAATCCTGCAGTACTTGATATTTTAAACTCTTGGTAATTATACTAAGAGTTTTTTGTTTAAAACAATGAATTTAAAACTTTGGCTAGTCTAATTCCTCCTTTTTGAAGCTGTTGTCTTACCAATCCCATGTATTTATAGGAGTAGGCATATTTTAAATTTTCTCCCTTAGACACTGATTTGTAAACTTGTTTTGTAATGTCATGAGTTTCATTTATCCAATCTATAACACTACCAGACTGCAAAGCCTTTACCTCTTGTTTAGATAACATTTCCGAATTTGAAGCAAGTTCAGAATAGCTCATATTGTAGTCCTCAATCATCTTTGTGTCCCAAACACTGTGTAAATTAGTGTCTTTTCCAAACCAACTCACTTTAAAGTCATTTCCCCCTCTATCTTCAGACAAACCTATATGCATTGGTTGGTGTAGGTCCCCAATGAGATGAACCAATAGTTTTAAATAAAAAGCTTTATCATCATCTGACGATTTTTCATCCTTAATAATAGTCATGCAGTAATTAATGCCACTTACCAAGTCTCCATCTGGATGCTTCGCAGAGGATTGATAGTTAGAATCTAAAGGCATATTTATGTAATGCCAAGTGTAAAACTCGTTATAACGTTTGTCTGACTTAATCTCGTCTGCATAAGTTGAATAAAGTGCCAAAGAGCCACCGTTTAATAATTTTTTTAAATGGCGTTTTGTTTTTTTTGTTAAATGTCTTTCAGCAATTTTACCAACTGTTCTATGTCCTGTTTTTCCCCAATCATCTAATGCTATTGATTTTGTAGAGAAAGATAAAAATACAAGGAGTGTAAATGCAAAATATATTTTCATAATACCAATACTTATCGTCTATTTTTATTTCTTTTATTATAGTTTTTGTCGCCACGTGTTTTAGGCTTTTTATATTTTTTAGCCATTTCACGACGGTAAGAGCCACCAAGATTCTCTTTTTTATTTTTCTCTTTCTTTTCATGAAATGCTGGTCCGGGCGCACCCTCTTCTCTACGTTTCGTAGGGTTGTAACGTTCTTTGATGACGTCGCGTTCTTCTTCAATAAGTTCTTTAGAAATTTCGACCTGCTCGGGGATTTCTAGTGTATTAATCGCCATGTGCATTAAAGCCTCAATGTCTTCTCGGGCTTGTTGTTCTCTCTCGGTAGAAAATAAAATAGATTCACCTTTTCGTTCTGCACGACCAGTTCTACCGATACGGTGCATGTAGTTTTCAGGATAATCCGGCGTGTCAAAATTAATAACGTGTGAGACATCATCTATATCCAAACCGCGAGCCATAACATCGGTAGCGACTAACAATCTGTTTTCACCTTCGCGAAATTGTTCAATACTACGCAATCTGTAATTCTGTGTTTTGTTAGAATGAATTACACAAGTTTCAGAAGGAAATAATTCCTCCAATTTATCAAACAAACGGTCTGCCATGCGTTTATAAGCCACAAATATTAATACACGCGAATAGGTGTCTTTTTCAGATAGTAACTCTTTTAATAAATTGACTTTGGTATAAAAGTTAGGTACGTTATATCTCGTTTGCGTAATATTCTCTAATGGTGTTCCTGAAACAGCTATGGAAATTTTAGTTGGGTTGACAAAGAATTCTGTAATTAGCTCATCAACTTCCTTGGTCATCGTCGCAGAGTACATGATATTTTGTCTACGTTCGGGTAGAATATCAAAAATATTCAAGAGCTGATGTCTAAAGCCTAAATCTAACATCACATCCACTTCATCAATCACTAATTTTTGTATAGATTTTAATTGTAGAACGCGACTTACTGCCAAATCATATAAACGCCCAGGAGTTGCAACTAATATATCTAAGCCTTGAGCAATAGCTTGTTTTTGAGTATTAATATTTGTGCCCCCATAAACCCCTAAAACGCGATTATCAATATACTTAGAAAGTTTTTCAATCTCATTAACAACTTGCACAACCAATTCCCTAGTAGGTACAAGAATCAACACTCTGGGATTTTCTTGTCTTGAGTATTTTAAATTTTTTAAAATAGGGAGCATGTAGGCAAATGTCTTTCCTGTACCAGTTTGCGCAATTCCGACCACATCTTTACCAGAGGCTACTACATTAAACGATTCAACTTGGATAGGGGTAGGTGTTATAAAGCCTAAATCGTCTATGGCGTTATATAAAGGTGTGTTTAAATTTAAATCTCTAAAATCCACGATGTTTTTTTATGGCACAAAGATACAGTTTCATATTTAGCAATCTTGTAAGCTTTATTAAAGCTTGTAGGTATTAAGGCTTTATTTCAATATTTTTGTTTCAATTATATTTCTATTGAGAACAACACAGCATTTTCACCCAAAATCTATTAGTAATTTTAAGACACAATTATTGTCTTGGGCTCAATTGTTTGAGGATGTGGCGTGGCTAGATTCTAATAATTATGATGAAAAGTACAGCACTTACGATGCTATTCTAGCCGTTGATGCATTTACAAGTTTGAAAACAGATTATTTTGATGCGTTTAAAAAGTTAGAGGAGTATCAATGCATAACAAAGGATTGGATTTTCGGTTATCTCACTTACGATTTAAAAAATACAACTGAAGATTTAAGCTCTTGTAATTTTGATGGCTTACACTTTCCTGATTTGTATTTCTTTCAGCCAAAAAAGCTTTTTCTAATTAAAGGCGATACAGTAGAAATCCAATATTTAAGAATGGTTGAAGATGAAGTTGAAGAGGATTTAGAAAGAATTCAGAATTCCATTGAATCACCCAATGTCATTTCGAAGGAAAGTGAGAAATCTCATAATAGTGAACCAATCAAAATTAAACTCCGCATCACAAAAGACGACTACTTCAAAAAAGTAGAACAAATGCTAGCTCATATTCAACGTGGAGATATTTATGAAGCCAATTTTTGCCAAGAATTTTATGCTGAGAAAACAAAAATTCAGCCTTTAGAAACTTTCAATAAACTGAATAAAATCTCTCAGCCACCTTTTGCTTCATTTATTAAAAGTTCAGATAAATACCTTTTGTCTGCCTCTCCAGAGCGCTATATTAAAAAGAAAGCAAATAAAGTAATTTCTCAGCCTATAAAAGGAACAGCAAAACGTTCTGTGGATAAAGTTGAAGATGAAAGACTAGCAAAAGCCTTGTCGGAAGACGAAAAAGAACGCAGCGAAAATATTATGATTGTTGACTTAGTTCGAAATGATATGTCTCATACTGCCCAAAAAGGGAGTGTTAAGGTTGAAGAATTATGTAAAGTGTACTCGTTTTTACAAGTACATCAATTGATTTCAACAATAATTTCTGAAGTAGAAGAAGACATCAGGCCAATAAAGCTCTTAGAAACTACATTTCCAATGGGAAGTATGACTGGAGCACCAAAGATTTCAGCCATGAAAATCATTGAAAATTTAGAAGAAACCAAGCGTGGTTTGTATTCGGGTTCTGTTGGTTATTTCACACCAAATGATGATTTCGATTTTAATGTTATAATTCGTAGCATTCTTTATAACCAAACTGAAAAATACGTTTCCTATTCTGTTGGTAGTGCAATTACTGCAAAAAGCAATCCGCTTAAAGAATACGAAGAATGTCTTATTAAAGCTAAAGCAATGCGTGAAGTTTTAGAAAATTAGCGGTTACTCTAAATGGCGTCTAAAACTTTTCTTTACTTTTTCAAAAATTAACTCAACTCTCGACGTTTCAATATTTTTAATCTTTGCAATAGCATCAAAATCCAGCTTACCAAAAATGTATAAATCGACAATATTAGAAATGTTGATTGGCAACCAATTATAGAAGTGTCCAAACACTTTAGGTGACTGGTTTGGTGATAAATCCTCGAGCTCAAATGCTTTTAAAATTGAAGTTTCTTTGTCTTCATACAAATACAAGTGATTGTTATGGTCTTGATGGTATGAAATGTCATCAAGCTCCGTATTTAGTACCAAATCTAAGTCGGCATCAATGGTGTAGTCTTCGCCAAGTTTAGATAATTCATCTTTTAAAATAGTGTCCGTGCTAATCGTATTTTTGTGATATGCTTCTTTCTTAAAGAGCACATTCATATAACTGTCTACAAGCTTAAATAGCTCAATCTTTACTTCATTTTTTTCAGTTTCAATATTAAAACCGTTGGTATATAATTTAATAACGCACTCATCAATAATACCGTTAGAAGAATACATGTTTTTCGGCAAAACTCCTGTAGATTCGGCAATATAGATTCTGTGTTTTACATACGGATGTAAATGCTGCACTACAGAAAGTACCTTTTTATCAAAGATAGTTTTTGCAGATTTTGACGAAAGTTCTTTAAAAGTGCTCATAACCAAGTATTTAATTAAGTTTTCTAAAGCTACCTATAACATTGAGATATTACTATGATATTTGTCATTTTAATTTCAAATTCTAAAATTGTTCGGCATCGTCAATATCGTATATTTACATTATGCTAAATCTGTTTTCTCAACATATTTTATCGAAACTCGACTTTCTTAAAAACGCTCGATTAGTTGTTGCCATTTCTGGTGGAATTGATTCAGTAGTTTTAGCATACTTGTGTAAGGAATTAAATTTTGATTTTGCTTTAGCACATTGTAATTTTTCTCTAAGAGGAAAAGAGAGTGATTATGATGAAGATTTTGTGGTTGATTTTGGTGAACAATTAGAAGTAGAAGTTTTTACACAGCGTTTCGATACTGAAGCCTACGCAAAACAGAATAAACGCTCCATACAAATGGCAGCTCGTGAGTTGCGTTACGACTGGTTTAAGGATTTAGCAAGTCAAATGAATTTTGATCATGTCTTAACCGCACATCATGCCGATGATAATCTAGAAACATTCCTTATCAATTTCACTCGTGGCACAGGTCTTAATGGACTCACTGGAATCCCAATGATTAATGATAACATTGTACGTCCATTATTACCATTTTCTCGTGAAATAATTGAAGCTTTTGCTAATGAAAACAATATTGAATGGCGTGAAGACAGCAGTAATTCTACTCGTAAATATTTAAGAAATAAATTACGTCATGAAGTTGTTCCTATACTGAAGGAAATAAACCCGCAATTAATAGATAGTTTTCAAAATACACTTGAAAATTTGAGCGACACTGCGGATATTGTTAAAGAAAGTCTTAATGCGGTTGCAAAACGTGCCATCGTAGAGATTGATGAAAATGGTGTGAGTTACAAGATTTCAGAATTTAAAAAAGTAAATAATTCCAGAGCCTATCTCTTTGAGATGTTTAAAAACTTTGGATTTACGGAGTGGAATGACATCGTTAATTTACTTGATGCAGAAACAGGAAAGTATGTTCAATCTAAAGCGCATAGACTTACTAAGCATCGTGGTTTTCTTATTTTAACAAATGCCAGTCATTTTGAGCTTGTTTCTGAATCTCACATGATTAATGATTTAAGCCCTATAGAGTCCCCATTAGGAAGATTATCTTTTGTACTTGTTTCAGAATCTTCAAATAATTCAGAAAATAGCATTTACGTAGATAAAGAGAAACTTGTATTTCCTTTAGAATTCAGACTTTGGAAAAGAGGCGATGTATTTTGTCCCATAGGAATGAAAGGCAGTAAAAAAGTCAGCAAATATCTCAAGGACGAAAAATTAAATCCTTCTGAGAAAGAGAATACATGGGTTATAACATCTAATCATAAAATTGTTTGGGTTGTTGGAAAACGTGCTGATGAACGATTTAAAGTGGAAATCAAAACAATCAATATTTTAAAAATTCAATTAAAATAAATATGTCAGCTCGTGTGTTTTGGCTTTTTACCGAAATGTATCGAGAACTATACTTAAAACTTGTATGAAAATCATAAAAGGCAATATAGTTGATATTCCAAACCGTAAAATCTTTAAAGGAGAAATCTTTATAGAAGAAGGTAAAATAAGTTCAATTGTAGAAAAAGATTGCGAAGAAAATCATTACATACTTCCTGGATTTGTAGATGCGCATATTCATATAGAAAGTTCCATGCTTGTGCCTTCAGAGTTTGCTAAGATTGCTGTAAAACACGGCACTATTGCCACAGTGTCCGACCCGCATGAGATTGCTAATGTACTTGGTGTTAAAGGTGTGCAGTTTATGATAGAAAATGGAAAGAAAACACCTTTTAAATTCAATTTTGGAGCGCCAAGTTGTGTGCCTGCAACACCGTTTGAATCGGCAGGGGCAATTATAGATTCTGAAGATATTAAACAGTTACTATCTCATCCAGATATTAAATATTTGGCGGAGATGATGAATTATCCGGGTGTAATTTATGACGATGCTGATGTTCATAAAAAAATAGAATGGGCAAAACATTTCAACAAGCCAATTGATGGTCATGCACCAGGATTACACGGTGATGATTTAGACAAATACATTTCAGGAGGAATTTCTACAGACCATGAATGTTTTACTTACAAAGAAGGATTAGAAAAACTGCAAAAAGGGATGAAGGTGCTTATCCGAGAAGGAAGTGCTGCGAAAAATTTTGACGCTTTAATAGATCTGTTGCCAGAGTATTATGAGGATATGATGTTCTGTAGTGATGATAAGCATCCTGACGATTTATTACTCGGTAATATCAATCAACTTGTAGAAAGAGCAGTAGCAAAAGGCATTGATGTGTTTAAAGTATTACAGGTAGCTTGCATAAACCCTGTAAAGCACTACAATTTAGATGTTGGTTTACTTCAAGTTGGCGATGTCGCAGATTGTATTGTGGTTGAAGATTTAAAAGCTTTCACAAACCTTCAAACTTATATAAATGGTGAGTTGGTTTCAGATAAAGGCAAATCTAAAATTTCGACTGTCGATTTCGAAATCCTGAATAATTTCAATACAGGAAAAAAGAACGTTTCAGATTTTAGATTTGAGTCTAATAAATCTAACCAGTCTAAAATAAGAGTTATAGAATGTTTGGATGGCGAACTTGTAACTAATGAAATTATACAAGACGCAACTACAGATAATGGAAATTTGGTTTCTAACACTGAAACCGATGTTCTTAAAATGACGGTTGTTAATCGTTATATAAATGAGAAGCCATCTATAGCATTTATTAAGAATTTCGGGTTAAAGGAAGGCGCAATAGCATCTTCTGTCGGTCACGATTCTCATAACATTATTGCCGTTGGCGTATCAGACAAAGCAATTTGTAAAGCTGTTAACCTTTTAATAGATCA
>ENA-OUOG01001173-OUOG01001173.1-marine-metagenome-genome-assembly--contig:-NODE-1173-length-31190-cov-6.959085_pt1 | contig 31190 bp, 28 predicted proteins | sample MGYA00248635_ERZ508505 | MGnify/ENA primary metagenome ERZ508505 (study PRJEB26176, sample SAMN06267871) | marine metagenome | isolation source: Saanich Inlet, British Columbia, Canada | place: Pacific... | reverse complement strand
ATACCGGCAAGCATTAGTATTACGTGCATTGGATTCGTAATCCCAAAAAGGAAAATCCCTCCCATTGTCAAGACTACTGCTATCGCCGCAGTGATAAGTATTTCTTTTGACAGTTTGGACTTATCCGGCGTACTTCGGTACCTAAAAAACTGTGAGACAGCCATAAGCATTGCTATCACTATAGCAATGGGCATCTGGTACATGTTGTAATATCCAATTACATCCTCAGGCGGCACTAAATTAGTGCCAAACATTTTATTAAACACTGGCTTAGAGGTACCTACAAGCACTTGCACGGCACTGAGCACAAGCATCAATGAACCTATAAACATCCAAAACTCTCGACCCGTAATATTGTCTTCACTCGCCTTATTGGTGATGTTTTTATTTAGATTAAATACGAACCAAGCTAGGCCTACAATACTGAGAATCAGTAATGGATAAAAACTTAACTTGGTATAGAATGGCAGAAGCAGTACTAAAATACTTACAGGTATAATGATATACCACCGTTTTCGAGCACCTTCTGTCACTGCTATGATAGGCAGCCAGATAAAGAGAACCACGAACTGCATGAGTTGCCCGGCTAAACCTAAGTCAGTAAATGCGTGTACTGACGTATCTCCCAACACTCCACTTCTCGTCAAGAAACTCGCATAGAGCACCATGATAAAGGTAGAGATGACCAAGGTATACGATGCTATCGTAGAGCTATTGGTTACTTTCTTAATGAGCATAAGATGTATACCGCTAATGAGCAATAACCAAGGGACGAGTGAAGCATTTTCCACAGGATCCCACGCCCAGTAGCCCCCAAAACTAAGTGACTCATATGCCCAGAAACCACCCATAATAATTCCAGCACCCAATATCATACCTCCGGCTAAGGCCCAAGGCAATGCAGGTTTTATCCAAGCTCTATATTCTTTTTGAAAGAGCGAAGTAACCGCAAATGCAAATGGCACTATAGTCAATGCAAAGCCTAAGAATAGTGTAGGTGGATGTATTACCATCCAGTAGTTTTGAAGCAATGGATTTAACCCTGTTCCATCTACTATATTTTCAAGATAGTTGGGTGAACTGAATATAGGAGCCTGCATCTTATCTCTCAGCAGCTCAAACGGGCTGCTTCCTAAGGTGTAGATATCTAAAATATTGATACCCAAAAGCATAGCAGTTAGGACCACCTGAGCCAGTGCCATGATAGCAAGTACGCCTCGCTCCCATCTTTTAGCCGTAAAAATAAGGATAACACCTAGCAGTGCATTCCACACCATCCAGAGCAAAAAACTTCCTTCTTGCCCTTCCCAGAAACACGATATCATATACCTTAGAGCTAGCGTTTTACTGCTGTGTTCGTAGGCATAAGCATACTCAAAGTAATGCTGCTGTATAATGACAAATAAAGTTACGAATATGCCGAGAACCGCTATGGTGTGAATACCATAAAACAGTCTTCCAAGACTTACATCTGTACCCTTATCTGCTGAGGACTTAGCATAAAAAACAGCACTTAAAAGTGCTGCCACAAAAGATAAGACTACAAAAAAGTGTCCTAAGTTACCGATGAAGAGATTCTCTCCTACGTAGGTTATTGTTTCCATTGCTTATTAGCTTCTTGATGCTTGCGCTGCTCGCTGCGTTTCTTCGTCCTTATACTTTGATGGACACTTAGGGATCACCTTCGTAGCTCTGAATATATCTCCATCCACGTGTCCATACATATTTACGGTCTCTGCTCTTTCAAAATCTTGTTGCTTTGGTTCTGTAGAGACTACTTTTCGAATTTCACCTTCTTTATCTTTCAGATAAAAAGAGAAATAGTTCGCGTCTTTCACAGGATCGTACTCCATAGGCATATCCTTAGCTAGGAACCCCGTAATATGATACGTATCGCCCGGGTTAGCAGCCGCTTCTGTGAATGTAGAGCTCTTCTCTGCTCCACTGTATGTACTCATGATACCTGCTATGGCTATCGCTAGTAGGACTAATAATATGATTGCTTTAGGCTTCATTTCTATCTTTTTCTAACTTCGTTATTTTCTTATCTAATCTTACTAAATACAACGTAATAAGACTGAAAATGATTACTAGAACGGCAATAACAACGTAAATTTTTCCACTTTGATAAAAGAAGTCATCTACCGGCGTCTGTGCAAGAGCACGGTATCCTAGTAAAAGTATAATCCAACTATATTTCCTCATCTTTTCTTTTTAGTTCTGTTAATCTGTATTTGAGCGTGGCTATCCATACTCCTAATAGTATCCACCCAATGCCTGCCAAGTAAAACACCTTGCGCAAGTTATTGTCTAAATCTAAACTACTGAAAGCTATCGTATCTCCACTGGCCGGATGCAGACTCGTCTCTGCCATACGCGGATATATAATGATAAGCACAATGTAGATGGGAAAGGCAAAAAGATTATACACCGCAGAGAACTTACCGCGTTGATTTTCGTCTTCTATGCTATTCCTCAGAATGTAATATGCAATGTAGATGAGCATTCCAATGGCTGCTCCATTGAGCTTAGCATCTTCTATCCACCATGTACCCCACGTAAATCTAGCCCAAAATGAACCTGTAGCTAATCCCATTAACCCAAATAGCATACTGACTTTTACAAAGCTACTACTCAAACTGTCATGCTGAAGGTCTCCAGAACTTAAAAACTTAATACCGTATATGTAGGATACTACTAAGAGTATAATCATACTAAACCACATAGGCACGTGAAAATGCAGGTTGCGTATGGTTTTGGCAAGAATACCTATATCATCTGGAGCAGGCATCAGTAGACCCCCTATGATAGCATAGATAATGCACACTACCGCGAGTATTTTCCACCAGGATTTTCTCATTTTTTTTCTTCTTAGCAAAGGTAGTTTTTTATACCTTATGAGAAATGAGCTTACACAGAATTTTGAATGATTCGAGATAATGTGACCAAAGCTGCTAACGGTAAAAATGCCGTTATTGAAACAACGGGACACTCTATTCTCGATGCAAGCTGACTGGCAAAAGGTGAGTTTTAAAAATTAGTTAATCAAACTTCCCGTCTTTCTTGTCTTGATTGAACTGTTTTCTTCGGAGCATCACATATCGCATAAAAGCGAATAGGGCTACCCCTATGAATAGATAACCAGAAGTCTTATCTGGATTTTTTGAAGTTAAGATACTAAATGCTTCAAAAACAGACACTGCTGCTACGAGCATCCAGATGATTTGTAATATGCGTGGTAACTTTTTCACTGTACAATAATAGATTAAATGACTGAATGGTTAAATCATTCTTCCTCAATGGTTTCCTCTTCTCCTATTTCTTCGTCTAAGTAGACTATACCAGTCACCTTGGTGAACGTATAATTCAGAAAATCTTCATCACTCTCAAAACCTTCCGCCATGATAATTTTCTCGTTTCTAATGCGCACACGTACAGGCTTATCTGAGGTAACTCTCCGTTTTTTCTTGTCCCAAATGAGTTCATCCGTTTTGATCTCCTCATCATTTCTATTGAGTACCCGCACACTGTCTCGTATCTCAATGCGATCATCTTTCTCGTAATGCATAGCGTACTTTGCATCAAGTTGACTACTCGTGTCTCCTATATCATCAAAAAAAACAGCGTGTACTCCTACAGGCATTTCAACCCGCGGATTTTCCTTGTCTGGAAATCGCTTCATCACAGGAGCTGCTATAGTAGCTCTAAGAATGGCTGAATCAGTATAGGTAATCTGAACACCATTTGCCACCTCCACACTCAGGCTATCCATAGTAGCATTCAGGTCCGTTAATTCCTTCACCGTATGATCACTGCTACAGGCCATGAAAAAAGCGGCAGTAAGTACTACTGCCGCTTTAGTGATATGTTTTTGAAATAGCATAGCTATTATCCGCCGATGGTCCGCACTGTGGTAGTTTCACCTATCCAGCACCCAACACTGTAGCTATCTCCGTTATTTATCCCCTTGAAGAAGGCATCTTCTTTTCCAGGAAAATAGGAAGAGTATTTATTTATTTGATCTTGAGCATCTTTTGCTACACTAGGATCTACATTTTTAGCCTTATAGTATTTATCTACGGCTACTAGATATACTCCTCCTCTACCAAGATCTCCGGTCCCACAAGAACTTGCACTCGCTGCATACGCGTCTCCTATAAGAATATAGGCTTCTCCACTATTCGGGTTAATAGCTAAGGCCTTACGTGCATAGTCTCTTACGGTACTGTATTGCTTGTTGTTTTTGGCAGTTTTAGCCAGTTTTATCCAAATCTCATATTTAGCTTCATCAGTAGGTGCTAAATCTGCTGCTTTGGTATAGTAGCTTACCGCTTTCGTGTCATCTCCTTGCTTACCAAAAGCTTTGGCAAGACTAAGTGCAGCATCCGTACTTGGCTCAAGCGTAAATAGTGCTTCAGAACATTCTAAGTAAAACGCCTTGCTATCGCATCCACCTCGGTCTAGAAGTTTCACCGTCGCTTTTAACCACGCTACATTTGTTTTATTATCAGTATAGTAAGGATTTTTAAGCTCCTCTAATTTATCACAGTCTAAGTAAGGCTTCATCATACCTATCACTGCATCTTGCGTGGATAACCATTTCACTCCTTTAAGAGAGTCTTTGACACTAGCACCTGCAGCCGTATAGGTAACAATATTTGCATCTATTATCGGAGTCACCTCGTCCAGAATCATAAATAAGCTATCTAAACTTAATTCTTTTTTCTTGTACTGCTTTACCCCTGCATATACATAGTCTTTAGGTACATCATACTTCGTCTTATCTCCTTGTAATTTTAGAGACTTACTGAAAATAGCAAGCGCTTCTTCACGATTAGCTGGTGAAAGCTTCGCCATATCATCTGCTTTCTTACCTAATACATATCCTTCTTGTCCAAAGAACTCAATTCTCTTATCGTGACACAGTAGCAAGGTATCTACCAAGCCTTTAAATCTTGGCTTATACTCCTCTTCTCTAAGTACTTTTTTAATGATGTACGGCCCACTGTATGTGATTCTTTTTTGGATACAAGGAGCATTGTCAAAAAGGTACTTCCAGTATGGGAATGCTTCTACGTACTTCTTCTCTTGGTAGTACTGATTAAATAGAGATAACTTCTTCGCAGTAGTCACACTGTCTGATCCCCACTTATTTTGACAAGCTTCTGGATTATTGTCGTCCCCATCCTTGTCATCATCATCTGTGTCTTGGGCTATCGCAGTAAAACCTACGAAGGCCATAAGCATAAATAAAATGTACTTCTTCATTTTGTTGTTTATCGATATTTCCGTTTTGTAAACCATTTGTCGTTTAAATTTAATCCTATTCCTATATTAAAATAATCTTCTTGTATCAATTGGTTAGCAGTACTGCCTCTCTTCACATATTCTGCACTGAGATTTATTCTACTCACTATTGCTACTTTCTCATCTTCTGTTCTTACCGACTTAACTATTGGTAATCCTAGTCCAAAACTTATGCCAACTTCAGAAATTTGATTCCCAGCAAAGTTGTAGTACAGATTTTCGTAACGCGCTCCTAGGCGATACTCTACTTTTTTAAGAAAGTTCCCTTTGTCTCCATACTTAGGCAATGGCACTATGCTAAATCCTGCTGCTAATCGCGTATTATCAAAAAACGTATTCCCTGATCTGCTATCTGTAACACCTGACCATAAATTTTGTTCAGCTTCAATGCTCAGCGTCCATACATCACCATATTTCAATGTATAACCCAGTGTAAATCCGATGGGCTTGGTAGTCGTATCTCGCTTATTATCTTCAAAAAGAATTGTATCAATAGGTACTTCCTCCCCCAATGCAAATCGAGTACCGACTACAGTCTGAGAAAACCTATACCCATCACCAATAAGCTGAGTAGCTCCTTGATACGAAGCCGCGATGGTATGATCCAGTCTCACTGCATCTTTATTGTCTTTCTGTATAGATTGCTGTACAGTATACTGTGCACCAAAATCCAAACTAGCTCCACCGTAGGCAAAGTATGTTTCGTCTATAAAACTGAAGCGGGTAACACTACTCGGATATATCGTAGTGTTCGCAGAGGCCACATTCCCGAAAATATAATTCGCATTAAATCCTATGTTTAAATTCTTTATTACCTCAATACCATAACCAACATACACTCTACTTAGACCACCACTTCCTCCGTACTGATTATAATACGATGGAGTATCCACTCTATTGTTTCGAATGGTATAGCCTACATCACTAAACTGATTGGTACCAAAGCTTACTCCCATTTTTTTCTTGGCAGCTATTGGGAAGGCCATAGCGAAGTAGTTAAAGTTTCCCGCTCTCGTGAAGGACGGATCAGAATTTTCTGTAGTGAGTTTACCTAAACTCAAACCTGCACCAACATCTAGAATGGTAAAACCTAGATTCGCATAAGAAGCCGGATTGAGTGCCGAAAAAGAGTTCTTACTGCGTTGAGCAATGGATGTGGTACCCGTACCTTTGTGTTGGTTAAAGCCACCATACTTTAGCTCTCCTATACCGGCTATGCTATATGGCGAACTGGTGCCAGACTGAGCTACAGCAGACAAAGAGGCAAATAGTACGACTGTCGCCCACGTTTTATTCATTCTTAGCATTATATTCTATGGTATTTTTTAGTCCTTGAAGCACCAATTTTGAGCGTGCGAATATCTCATTTTTAACCTCATTCCCAAAATGTATCTTAACACTACTGCAATCAACGATTTTGAGCCCGGGAAACTGTGCATTCATTTTACGTATGTAACCTTCCAGTTCATAACCGATGGACTGACATACGCCTACCTGAAGCGCTTGCTCCGTGGTCTTCCCTGGAAATCTGACATCGTAGTTAAACCCTACAAGTGGCAGTCCAGCTGTGAATGTATGCATGGCTTTTAGCCGCATCTGCACTCCCGGAGAAATCAAGCCCCCTAAAAAAACACCATCTACAAGTAAATCCACCGTAAGACATGTACCTAAATCCACTATAAGCCACGGTGAGGTCGGATTCATATGGTACGCCGCAGTGGCCGTAGCTATTCGATCTCTACCTAGCGTATGCGGTGTGTCATAATCCAAGACTATAGGCAAGGGTGTTGTGTGACTGAGGTAATCCCCCGAATCAAGCATCGCTTCGAGTTCAGGGTAGCTTCCAGTCTTAGACACCAATACTTCACAGGGGTTAGCGGTGATCCGTTCATAATCCTTCACCGTAAAAGATTTGATATACTCTAGTTCACTATCTCCCCTATAAACAGCAGCCTTGGTAGACGTATTTCCTATGTCGATGCATAGTTTTAATGTATCCATTTTACTTTATGATGCTCTAGTTGAATGATGTCTTTTGCACTCCTTACTAGCAGATTTCCGCTAGCGTGAATGCCACATATCTCGTATTCTTCTATACGGTTATTCGTCTCAAAGGTTACATTTTCCCCCAACTTATATAACTTCTTATTGACCTCTTCGAGTAATGCAGTACTATTTTCGGTAATTCGTTGATAAAACGAATCATAGAGCTCATGAAGTACACTTACGGTATTGGACTCTTCTCCAGTAACCAAGGAAATAGACGTGGCCTTATATTCCTCAAATTTTCGTTGGTTTACATTTAGGCCTATCCCTATCACCGCATGCCTTACTCGCTTCTCTGCTACTATATTTTCTGTGAGAATTCCTGCTATTTTTCGCTCTCCTACGTACACGTCATTGGGCCACTTTATCGCACTCTTTTTTACCCCCATTTTAGTTAGCACATCTACTACTGAAAGCGCTGCGGCATGATTCAGCCAAGACAAACTCACTACTTCGCCAGGATTAGACACTAGAAAACTCACTAGAATATTTTGGTGAGGACTACTCTCCCAATGATTCCCACGTTGCCCTTTACCTGCAGATTGACTGCCAGCACTGACCGCATACGGCTGTTTTGCAAAGCCTTGTTTTATGCGAGACTTCAGGTAGGTGTTGGTAGAATCTACCTCATTTACAAAATCTATGTTGTACGAGTGCAAAAAGGAAAGCGGATTAAAGTATTAGACTAATTTTGCAGCAAAGTTATCGCATTAAATGGCAAAAAATATTAAACCGGCAGACGTATTAGCAGAAGTAATCGTAAAAGGCATGCAGGAAAAGAAAGCGAAGAATATCGTGAAGATAGATCTATCGCACATCAATGAAGCAGCAGCAGACTATTTCGTAATATGCCACGGGGATAGCGACAGACAAGCAAAAGCCATAGCGGATAGTGTGGAGGATGTAGTACGGGAGACGATGAATGAGAAACCCACTAGCCGTGAAGGACAAGGACAAAATAGATGGGTACTCCTAGACTATGTAAATGTAGTAGTACACGTATTCCAAAAAGAAGTAAGAGACTTCTACGAGATAGAAGAACTCTGGCATGATGGCAAATTCACTAAGTACGAAGACTTAGACTAGGAAGTTTAAGATTAAGTCAAAGATTAAGATTAAGTTTAAGTTTAGGCGGGAGGGTTAGATTTGGTTGAAGCATTCCTCGTCGGAGGCTAAGGTTTTCTTTCCATAAAATTAAAAGGACCACCTGCAATGCATATAGTCCTTTATACTATTTTCTTCTAGATCTTTAGTGCTTCGCGACTTTAATACCACAGCCTATCGCTTTAGTGCTTGTCACCTTTGGACTTTCTCCTGCTTGAAGTGACTCTATAGCATCTGCTAAATAGGTTTTAGTTACACCTGACTCCTCTGTAGAGTTATCTATAGCTCCTATGTACTGAACCTTCAATTCCTTGTCTAATAAAAAAACATGGGGTGTCTTAGTAGCACCAAACTTAGGAAATACTTGCTGCCCATCATCCAACAGGTAGTCAAATGTAAAGCCTTTTTCCTGAGCTCTTACTTTCATATTCTCGAAGTTATCGGACGGGTATGATACAGGATCATTTGGATTAATAGCTATCACCGGATAATCTTCTCCGTACTCCGCATGCAACGCTATTACTCTATCCTCATACGCCACGGAGTACGGGCAATGATTACACGTAAATATCACCACAAAACCCTTAGCATCTTCATAATCTGCTAGGCTATGCATCTGATCATCTACCCCCATAAGTGAGAAATCCTCCGCGGTGTCACCTACTTGGTAGCCATTCGTGTTTAGCGTAGCAGCTCCTAGAGCTACTATACATACAAGTCCTAAAATTGTCTTTTTCATATTATTCCGTTTTTAAGATGTCTTCTTCTAACTCTTCATACGACTCGTACGATTTCTCGTAGAAGTACCGTTTGTTATTTTTGATAACTAGTGTAGCGGGTATAGCTCCACTCCACGTGCGATCTACTAAGTCGATCCACTCACTGACTTTGCCATCAGCAAGTAATACTACTTCACTTTCTATTCCTTTATTAGCAATGAGTGATGTAACTCCTGCTAACTTGGACTTAAAATCCAAACTAACTAAAACCACCTTAAGCGGCTTCATTTCATTATCCTCTCTCAGTTGCTCAAAGTAGGGTAACTCCTTCACACACGGCGCACACCACGTAGCCCAAAAATTGATCACATAGGTAGTATCTGGACTTAGGTTACGTAAATAATCAGACTCAAACGCTGAAAATTCATCATAGACCTTCACTGGAATGGTCTTTACACTGCCGAATCCGAGGATTGCTGAAAGTAATATCCATTTCATTTATCTATTCACTCGTAGTATTCTGGCAAGTATTCCACTTATTTTACGATTTATTCGTCTTAGAAAAGTAAAGATTCCTAATACCCATTGTAATTAAATCTTCTTCGCTGTGTTTTGAGCGATTCAAATGCTGGCTCATCACTCACTCGGTAGCGTTTTCTGTTCTCCATGAGGTAAGTACGTGTAGCCTTTTTTAGTTGGAGCGCTTCATCTTCATATTTATTAAAGCCTATATCGTCATCAAACTCGTAGCTATAGCGTTCCACTTCTGCTTCTGTAGTATCTACTGGACCTAAGTATCCATACGTCCAATCTTCCTCTTTTTCCTTGTGTTTGTAAAAATAAAGATACCCTGAATCTACACCGCGCTTGACCCAGTGCTTTTCTACAAAAACAAGACTATCCTTATACTGATTAATACGGGCCTTCTGAGCATAGAGTGAGATCGCCACGGTATCGTGATTATACTTATCAGGAAAGAGGTCCAGTCTATCCATTTTTTTCAAACGTTGATACAGTACTATTCTGTCATTCTTATTGGAAGCGAGTGTCTCCCAAGTACCTGCAGGTAATTCCTCTCCTTGGTGCAGCTTAACCAGAGCTAGATCTATTTTAAACCCTGGAGAATTTATTTTTTCAGCTCTAGCAAAGAATCGCTTGGCCTTTGGCATCTTTCTATGGGGCTCTAAAATAGTAGCGTAATACAGCAGTATATCATCGTAACCGTAGAGAGTAGACCGGCTTTCCTCTTTATAAAAATCTGCACTTTGAGAGGCTTCACTGGCTTGTTGTCTTTTGGCTTCGTTATTTGCTTCCCAAGCGATTTGCTTCAAGTACTTTTTATACATCTTAGGCTTCGCTATGCCGCTATCCTGCATAGATGCTAAAATCTCGTATATCTTCTCTTTATACTCTGGCAATGAGGCAAGCATGAGCACCTCTGGGAAAATCTCTTTGGAGAGTTTCAAGGAATCCCTGTATGCATAGAACATATTGGTAAGTAAATATCCGCCACCACCCAATGGAGTTTCCTCTGTGAGCATGTTTACGAACATGCGCGCTGACTTTTTGGTACGCTGGGCTGCTATGGCTTCCAATATCGGAATCTGATACTGCACAGAATCTCCCACCTCATTCATCGTCTTGGCCATAAATGGCAAGATATCGGGATGCTTTAAGTATCCGATTTTATCCAATATCTTAGCTCTATTACTCAAACTGTGCTCACCACTCATATTTTGATAATACGCCGCTATCATTTTAGGAACATCTTTATCGGTAAACCCTACCTCCCCGAATGAACTGCGGGCAGCCTCTCGTGTGATACTATCCTCAGACACTAGATCTGCAAAAAACAGATCTACTTTATTTTGGATAACCGCTGTGCCCACGGTGGTATCCCACGGCGTAACTGACGTATAAAACTCATCTAGGAACTTACTGCGCTGCATCTTGTAATTGTATTCGGAGAATAATGAATACAAAGCACCATCCTTTATGATGTGTTTTACCAGCAGATTTCTCCCTGAATTGGTATCTCCCACTTCTGCTTCCATCGTATAGATACCGTCTTTTTCGGTACGCTTATCCATCCTCACAAAGAAGGTATTTTGCGTCATCTGCTTGAGGTAATCATTCCATATAGAATCTACCTCCTCCTCAAAATAGTATTTATGAAATCTAAAGAATCGTGCATAGATAGTTTCATCGGACTCTTTGCTATAGTATACAGCCATCTTCGTCTCTTCTAAGTGACTGTCGTCATCTTCATCATCTCTGTAAAAATTATAATAATTAGTCTGCTCAGCTGGCACTTCTACATTGGTCACCACATCAAACAAGCGTGCAGTATCATGCTTTTGCTCAAAAGGCCTTCTAAAGCTAAAAGGTAACAGTTTCATACTACTAAAAAATGCATTTGCCTTAGCCGTCTCCGAAGTGAGAGCGACGAGCAAATAATACTGCTTTCCTACACATACGGTTCGCGTATGCAATGTCTTATCATCCTTTTCGCCTGTCGCAGAATACGCGGTGTAGCCTTGTAAACTGTCATGATTTTCTTCTATCAATTTAAACTTAAACTGATCGTGAAAGTACTTAGTGATTTGATGTACTTCGAATGAATCTTCTTCCATAAACTCGAGGTCCATCAAACTCTTATTCATCACTGCATAGTACCCCCCGTCTTGGTCATAACTCTGTACCGTTTTTTTCCAATAACCCCGCATAAATGCATTGTTTTCTGCTTCATAAATAGGGGTACCTGGAAGGTTAACCGCATAGGCTGTGTTTGTGGGAGAATACTGTTGGCCTTCTTTTCCGTAAAAATGAATTTCAGAAAAGAACTTATCTACTTCTGGTCTTTTTACAAATTCTTTCTTTCCAGCTGCTTTGAAGATAATCACTTCTAAAGGAGTAACCATAATATGGTACCGCTGTACATCTCCTTTCTTGGTCTTATTTACAATATCATATCCTGGCACACCGTCTATCTCTATTCTGCTCTTACGCTCTATCTTCCCTGGTATATTTTCAAAAAAGAGACTATCCAGCTTACCTAGGTACTGATCTTGAGATACTCCGTGAAGGGGAGCGAATGTAAACATCCGAGTAACGACGTAAGTGGCACCATTCGCCATATCAGGATAGGCTGCCATCATGGTATTCCCCGCCTCTGGAAACTCATACAAAGGTCCTGGCATGTACGTACTAAAGCTTCCATCAAAAGAGGTTTGCTCTGTAAATTCTTGCGTAATAAAACTCTCCTCTAATTTTTCTTTTACGGTATTCCCGTAGTCTGATTTTGATCCGTCTACTGGAGTCACTGTATACCCTTTTTCTCTCAGTAGATTTATCATCCCGTAGCTATTGGCTAGGTGAGCCGCACCTACTCCTGCAAAGAGGGACTTTGTCTGCATAATAGAATCCATAGCATCTGCCATACCCGCATTACGGTAGACTATAATCAGGTCGTGATTAATCGGTGTATTGGCCATTCTGCTCATAGAGTCCAGCAGGTCTAGGTCTCCTAACCTATAGGCATTTTCCATTACTTCTCCGTACTGCTTACCGTCTAACACCTTATTCAGGTCATGTTTTTTTCTCTCAGAGAGTTCCTTGAGGGCCTTTTTCTTTTTCTTATCGTGCTCCGGTTTTGCGGCAAGCTCATTCAGCCTCATGGTATTCCCTAGAAGTTCCAGTCCTGTAATTTGCTTGCCTTGTTTTTTTCCTGCCTGAAAAATAAATAAATCCAAGTAAGTATCTTCCTGAAAATCAGCAGAATAGTTACTCGTACGATAAAGTAACGAATTCAATATACCGAGTTCTGCTCCCATCGCGGTGCCTATCGATTTATTCTCTGGCTGCTTTAGCTCAAAAATAGATTTATAAAAACCCTGCTGGCTATTGTTGTTTCTCATACTGAACGCATTGCCCATATTGTCAGCTACGTAATAATCACTCGTCATGGTCTCCATCCATGTTTCAGGATTAATTTCCAGTGCCACTACGTCCACACTCTCTATTGCCTTGTAAAATGAATCACTTAAATGAAATGCCACCTTGTTACTGACATGCATAGTGCCGTACAGGAAAGAAGGCTTTTCTAACCCATTCCCCGATATTTTCCATAAGAGCCCTTTATATTCGGGTGACTGCGCTTGTGAACATATCGCAAAAAATAGGATGACTAACACATTAAGTTTTCTTTTCATAATTGCTTTCAAAAATATGCATCCATAGTTCTCTAGCAAATATGAATCGCCTTAATCCAAGACTTTTAAAAGTCACCTGCCATGTACCGCATGGCACTATAAAGAAACCTTAATGGCGTTACCAAAATAAGGTGGATCAGCAACTTCACTGTGCTTTATTCGTCGATAGTCAAGCTTTCGTTTCACCTCCTTCCGCAAGACACCTTCACCTTTACCCACAATTAGATATGCGTGTCGTACACTTTTCTTTTTAGCATCTATCAGAAAATCTTCAAGTGCTTCCAACTGAAGCCTAAGTTTTTCTGAGGTGGGAATTGACGCTTTTGTAGGATACAAACTTTCGAAGTGAAGATCAAACTCCACTTTACGTTCCTTTACTTGCTTCACTTTAGACGACTGCGTCTTAGCACTAAATGCCGATGAAAAATCTCCCATCATCATTCTCCTAAGCATCTCAGGGTTTATTTCGCCGTCCTCTTGCACACTTCAAAAATACGGCGAAAGAGCTAAACTGAGACTTAAAATTTTGTTGTAAGTGTGAGCATAATTCTGGTGTTCCTAAGCTTAGAGTTCACTGCACCAGACGGCTCGCTATTGAGCGCATAAGGCACATATACGTCAGAGGTAATCTCCCTCGCTAAACCAAAATCAAATGCCCATGCTTTCTCTTGAAAACCAACACCTCCACTGATAATATTTCTGCGGTAATCGCCCCCATTCTGTAAAGGAGATCCTATACTCGCAAAACCGCCTCGTAATCTAAAATCACTCACTGCATACTCTCCTCCTATTTTAAATGTGGTGGCTGTACCATACTTTTCCGTGATGAGCTCATTTACTCCGTCAAAGAATGCATCATCACTGCTCAAGTTCATTGTACTGTAGTCTGAGGTCTCTATCTCAGCACTTAACAGACCCTGCTTGCCAAAGATGTACGTTCCTTGCAGTCCGTATTTTGCAGGAGTCACTACCGTGTAGCTAAATTCTTTATCAATAGTAGTAAGATCTTCTAAACTTCCATCATCATACAGCACAAACAGCTCGTCACTGTACTTGTCCGTCAAATTAAGTAACGTCGGCGTGTGCATAGTCCCTCCAATTCGGATGTTATTATTAGGCCTAAAAATAACTCCGAGTCTACCACTAAATCCCTGGCCGTTTGTTTCCAGGTTTCGTGTAAGATCAAATGAACTCCAATTCCCAGAGGTATTGGGATTGTCTATCTCAGAGAACACATTGGTCTCTGTATAATTCACATTATGTACGTTAATCGCCGCACCGAAATATATTTTATGCTCATAGTTCCCAGCGAAGGCCAGATTAAATTCACCTGATGAACCTCGTGTCACCACATTACCTGACTGACCAATATTCCCAGCTACATTATCCATGTTTGCATGGTAATTCCCACTGCTTGCTGAGTCTATAAGGTACCCGTACCAAAACATGTTTTCCATATAGTAAAAACCCTGTGCCAATTGCTCATCATTGGCATCCAGCTGAGAGACATCTAACCCTTGCACATACTGAGCTACGTAGTTGGTATAGGAGTTATTACTCGTTCCTTTATAGCTAATATTTCTGTTGAAATCACTTGTTCTGTTATATCCTATTGCCCAGTTCGTGTTTACCCAGCCCCTTTTTAAGGGATTCCCGTTTTGTGTTTTTACCTGTGTACTTACTAGATTGATACTATTAAACTGCCCATTAAATAGATTGGATCTTCTTGTATTACCTAGATAATCAGCATCATTTTGCTTTGTCGCAGTAGACAATGTAATATTAAAAGTACCTGTTCTGTACTGTGCTAATCCGGCGGGATTTACCAATATAGAAGTTTGGTCAGCACCCATAGCTCCAATAGCTCCTCCTAGACCTAGTGCTCTTGCGGTGGACGCTGAAATATCCCCCTGACTATATCTGAGTACATCTAAGTCGCTCTGTGCAGATGCATTGGTAATCAGTAGCCCAATGAGGGCGGTAAATAATATCTTTTTCATGGCTTTGTTTCTTTGTTTGTTCGACTTGAATATTCGGCAAGTAGACTTCCTGTATTGAACAATAACTACCTTCTTCTTCCTCCAGAACTGCTTCTGCTTGGAGTTGCCGAGCGAGATGGACTGCTATTGCGGCTTGGGCTAGCACTTCTGCTCGGAGAGCTACTTCTGCTTGGTGTCGTTACTCGTGGAGTACTACTTCTGGTAGGAGGAGTATACGACCTGCTCGGCGTGCTGCTTCTACTTGGCGTTGTTGCTCTTGGCGTAGTGCTTCTGCTAGGGGTCGTTGCTCGTGGAGTACTACTTCTGGTAGGAGGAGTATACGACCTGCTCGGCGTGCTGCTTCTACTAGGTGTTGTAGCTCTTGGTGTGTTGCTTCTACTCGGTGTCGTTGCTCGTGGAGTTGTGCTTCTGCTTGGTGTTGTAGCTCTTGGCGTTGTAGTTTCATTAGAGCGAGTAGTTCCTCCAGTTGAATTGGTACCAACGTTACCTCGAGTACCTTCGCCGCTCACCGTCCCGCTATTCCCTCTAGTATTACCTGTTGGCTCTGATACATTTGAAGGTCTTCGTGAAGGAGTAACAACTCTTGCATCTCCAACTCCTCCAGAACCTACTTCCTCAGTAGTACCTCCTCGAGTAGTTACCTCCGTTCGTTGACCTCCTGGTCTACGTGTATTCGCGCTTCCACTTTGAGGTGTAGAAGTATTTCCCCCTACTCGCTGCCGTGGGCTATTTGCTGCTCTATTATATCTATCCGATCCTGAGTAGCCTAAACCTCTATTGCCGTTCCCTCCATTGTTGGACGAGAACACCCCTCTATTTCCGTTCCAGCCATTGTTCCAGCCGTGATTATTGTATCCATTTCCCCATCTACTCGCTGAGTAGTATCCTGCGTGACTCCAACCTCCATAGTATGGATTACCACAGTAGCCTCGACCGTACCAGCCATTGTTCCATGGGTTTCCATACCAGCCACCTGCATATGGGTTCCCCCAAGAATATCCACCGTACCAACCGTTCCAGCTGTTGTACCCAAAGCTCCATCCTCCTCGAGGTCTGGCCCAATAGTTATTGCCATACCAGCCACCAGCATATGGATTTCCCCAAGAGTACCCGCCGTACCAACCATTGTTCCAGCTATTGTTCCATCGATTATCTTGATTGGCATCTTGGTATCCCGCGGCATAGCCATTTTCATAGGAATACTCAAATTCTTCCCCTCTAAATCTACGGATTCTTCTTTCGTAATCCGTTTCATCTACATCAGCGTAGTCTTCTGTCGGGATAGCCTCTTGATTTTCTGATAAGCGCACAGGCTCTTGCGGTGTATATTTTTCAGGAGCTGGTTGTGGTACTTTTTGTACAACGATAATGTCATCTTCTGGAGTATAATAGACATCATCCATAGCGGTGTTGGTCATCCTAGTGCTGGTGCAGCTTGCTAGGAAAATAGTGGCGAGAGTGAGATACGTGTATAATTTCATGGTGCTAAAATTTTAATTCAAACTAACGGTTTAATTTTGCCGTCATACTATAATATTCAATTAGCATACCAAAGACAACTTATGGCATTCGAAAAAGTAACTCGCGAACAAGATTACTCCAAGTGGTACAACAACCTAGTAGAAAATGCAGACTTAGCTCAGCACAGTAGCGTTCGTGGCTGTATGGTGATAAAACCCTACGGATATGCTATTTGGGAGAAAATGCAGGCTGAACTAGACCGTAGATTTAAAGAAACGGGACACGAAAACGCGTACTTCCCTCTTTTTGTCCCTAAAAGTCTCTTTGAAGCCGAAGAAAAAAATGCAGAAGGTTTTGCCAAAGAATGCGCTGTTGTCACACACTATAGATTAGAGACCGACCCGGACAAACCGGGTAAACTGAGAGTAGATCCTAATGCAAAGCTAGAAGAAGAACTTATCGTACGACCTACGAGTGAGGCTATCATATGGAATACCTACAAAGGATGGATACAGAGCTACAGAGACCTTCCTCTTTTGATCAATCAATGGGCTAACGTAGTTCGTTGGGAGATGCGTACACGTTTATTTCTTCGTACGGCAGAGTTTCTGTGGCAAGAAGGTCACACCGCTCACGCAACCAAAACGGAAGCAGAAGCAGAAACCGATCAGATGGTACGTGTATATGAAGAATTTTCGAGGAACATACTCGCTATACCAACTATTATGGGACACAAAACGGAGAGTGAACGTTTTGCAGGAGCAGAAGACACATTATGTATTGAGGGTCTCATGCAAGATGGGAAAGCACTCCAAATGGGAACTTCTCATTTCTTAGGTCAAAACTTCGCTAAAGCTTTTGATGTGAAATTTGCTACTAAAGAGGGAAAACTAGAACACGTATGGGCAACTAGCTGGGGCGTGAGTACCCGCCTCATGGGAGCACTCATTATGGCTCACTCAGATGATGAGGGACTGGTACTTCCTCCAAATCTGGCGCCAATACAAGTAGTAATAGTGCCTATTTACAAAGGATTAGAACAGTTAGAAGCTATTAGTGAAAAGATAGATCCAATTATTAAAAATCTAAGAGCAAAAGGGATCAGCGTGAAGTTTGACGCGCGAGATACGCACAAGCCAGGATTTAAATTTGCCGAGTGGGAACTCAAAGGAGTGCCTGTCCGAATAGCTATCGGGAATAGAGATCTAGAAGCTGGCACGGTAGAAGTAGCACGTAGAGACACTAAAGAGAAGCACTCTTATGAGCTAACCGATATAGAAAACAAAATAGAAAATCTACTCGCAGTAATGCAAGACCACATTTACATGAAAGCTTTAAACTTTAGAGACAACCATACTACATTAGTCAATACGTGGGAGGAGTTTCAAGAAGTGCTAGAAGGAAAAGGAGGCTTTATCTCTGCACACTGGGACGGTACCGCAGAGACTGAAGAAAAAATACAACAAGCTACTAAAGCAACTATCCGATGTATTCCTTTTGACAACCCACAGGAAGCCGGTAAATGTATCTTCTCTGGCAAACCGAGTAAGGAAAGAGTATTGTTTGCGAAGGCCTATTAGTCTTTGTCTCCCTGAGCGGAGTCGAAGGGTGCACAAAGAGTTGCATGAGTTAAAGAGCTGATTAGTGGAAACAGAAGAAAAAAAAGAATCAAAACACTATTCTAGATGGGGATTGGTATTTTTAATCCCTGCAATCTTTAGTGCCATTGGATTACTTTGGATAGTATTACGTATACCTGAATATATAGGTGAAGGAGAAATGTCTACAATGAATATCCCTTTCAGGTATATTTTTGTAGTATGGCTATTCTTATTTTTACTTTTTATCTATGCTCAGATTAAAGATTCTTCACTTTTTCAATTGCAGTGGCCAAAAAATCCTAAGATTGCGAGAATTTTAGGGTCTATTCTTACTATTCCTACATTTTCACTACTTTTTTCATTCGCAATTGTACACACAATTTTTAGTATGCTAAATTATTCTTATGCGACCGATGAAGTTATTATTAACGGGGAGCTTTACAAAAAAGAAATCATAGAAAAAAGGAGAGGTCGAAACATTAAAAAAACCAAAAATTACTACGTTTATTTTAATAAGGACAAACAATTTCGGTTTCAGACTTATAAGACTGTATATGATGAACTTAGAGAAGGAGACAGTTTGGAGTTCAAAGTGCTAAAAGGTAGACTAAACGGATACTATGTTAAAGACTCCTTTAAATTCTCAAGGTTCATTGATACACCTGAAGTTTTGCAATAAAGCAACCCTTTATGCTTACAGTTTAAATTCTAGTAACTCTACTCCTCCCAGACATACTTAAATAGCACTACAGATAGCACCAGCTGCATTACAAGAAGAAGAACTAACACCCCCCAGTCTTGCACATAGTTTAGATTATTTAAAGGAGAAAGCGCTTTGCTCGCCGACTTCAAACTTACCAAGAGACTTGGAATCAGCAATGGCAGACTTAGAATCATAGCTACCAAGCTACTGTTTTTGGCTCCGAGGGCCAAGGCAGAATTAAACGTAAACACAGCAGAATTACACAATGTGAAGAGTAACCCTGTAACCATATACTCCCAAAAGTGCGGGATGCTTTGGGGCAACCAAAACGACATTAATGCAGTTAGCACTACTAAGAAAAAAGCATTCACCAAAAACTGGTAAAGTATCTTAGATACAATAATGGCTCGGCTATCTACTAAGAATTTGTAATAGAGTAAACTGCCTTTATTTTCCATCAAAAAACTCCGTCCTATGTTTTGCACTACGCCAAAGATGAGGACCACGTAGAAGAGGCTGTGCCATACATGATTACTTGCTTCCTTCTGAATGGTATAGATAATGAAGACCGACACTACAAGCAGTAATATCAAAGACCATAGAGCATACTTATTCTTCAGCTCCATTTTGAGCTCTTTTAGAAAAAGTTGTTTTATCTGCTTAATAAGTACAGTTTGCATAAATTTGCCATCGCAAAAGTACATTTAATGTTATACCAATTACACAACTTATCCGCAGAAGAGCAAACGCTTGTACAGAGATCACCAATCTGGATAACGCTACTCATAGCGTGCGCGGACTACGATATCAAGGAGGAAGAGATAGACAGAGCCAAAGAAATCATACATATCAAATCGTTTGCAGTGCAAAACGATGTCAAGAATTTATATAAAAACTTGGATGAGCATGTGGATGAGGAAATAGACTTCGCATTGAAGTCACTTTCTGCCGACGGTGCAGAGCGTATGTTATTTTTGGAGCAGCATATTGCCAAGCTGAACGACATATTTCCTAAACTGGATCATACGTATGCCAAACAACTATACAATAGCCTCGTGAGCTTAGCTACTTCTGTAGCTAGAGCGGAAGGAGGTCTTTTCGGTATACGTAAAATAGGCCAGGACGAGGCTAAGTACATTCACCTACCAATGCTCCAAAAACCTTGAAAAAAATCTTAATAGCAAACCGTGGTGAAATCGCCGTACGAGTGATAAAAACCTGCCGAAAGATGGGTATCTCCACAGTGGCTATTTACTCGGAAGCAGACCGAGACTCTAAGCATGTGCAGCTCGCTGATGAAGCTTTCTGTGTAGGGCCAGCAGCCAGTGCGGAGAGTTATCTGCAAGCGGAAAAAATCATCCAAATCTGCAAAGACAATGCCGTGGATGGCATACATCCTGGATACGGCTTCTTGTCTGAAAATGCAGGCTTTGTTAAAAAAGTAACGGATGCAGGTATCACTTTTATAGGTCCTAGCCCAGAAGCCATAGATCTAATGGGCAGTAAAATTGCGAGTAAGCAGGCCGTAGAAAAATACGGTGTACCCTTAGTTCCAGGCATTAACCATGCAGTAGAAGATATCGCAGAAGCAGCTGATGTAGCTGATCAGATAGGTTACCCCGTGCTTGTAAAAGCAAGTGCTGGTGGTGGTGGAAAGGGCATGCGTATAGTGCATAAACCCGAAGACCTAGAAAGCCAGATGAGAACTGCTCAAAGTGAAGCTCAAAGTGCTTTTGGTGATCGATCTGTATTTATTGAAAAATTTGTAACTAAGCCTCGCCATATTGAGATACAGCTGATAGCAGATAATCACGGTAGTGTTATTTACCTTCTCGAGCGAGAGTGTTCTATCCAGCGTAGACACCAGAAACTAGTAGAAGAAGCACCTAGCGCTGTACTTACAGATACACTGCGAAAAGAGATGGGAGAAGCTGCGGTAAACGTAGCTAAAGCGTGCAATTATTCTGGAGCAGGAACGGTAGAATTCTTGTTGGATGCGGACCACAAGTTTTATTTCCTAGAAATGAACACACGTCTTCAAGTAGAACATCCGGTAACTGAGCTTATCACTGGACTAGACCTGGTAGCTGAGCAAATAAAAGTAGCTCGAGGAGAAAAACTGGACTACGTACAGGAAGACATCAAAGCTCATGGACACGCCATAGAACTTCGCCTTACCGCTGAAGAACCGGAAAATGATTTTGTACCTGCCATAGGATCTATAGAAAAGTACGACCCACCTCAGCATGAATGGGTTCGGTTAGATGATTTCGTGTACGAAGGCTATGAAATCCCAATCTACTACGATAATATGTTTGCAAAACTTATTGTATGGGGAGAAGACCGCACGCAAGCTATACAGCGAATGATAATCGCGTGTAACGAGTTTACCATAGAAGGTGTGCCCACTACGCTAGACTTTGGACGATTCGTTATGCAACATCCAAAGTTTGTAGAAGGAGATTTTGACACCAATTTCATTGCGCAATACTACACGCCCGAAGCTCGTGCAGAGCAAGATGCAGATTTCAATAAAGCCGCTGCACTTTTCACCTACTTAGAGTTCAATGAACACAAAAAAGTAAAAGTGACGGAGCATTCCTCTGGTAATTGGAGAAGAAGAAATGGTTGATCTTTCTTAATCACCGAAGTAATACTGTCAAATTGCTCAGAGAGTTTAAAAGTTAATTTAAGCCACAGCTCTCAGTCCCTTTTGTTTGTAAAGCGCAAAATATTTACGTTCATAGACCCAAAGTCTGCTTTAAAATTCATTTGGGGCTAAATTGAAGTCCGTTCGCATTTAACTCTTTTTATATTCGTCCCACCTTGAACAAACGAATAGCACAAAGCATCAATATCTCCGAAAAACAAGTAGCCGTTGTACTAAGACTACTTGCTGAAGGGGGAACTATCCCTTTCATAGCTCGGTATAGAAAAGAAGCTACTGGCAGTCTAGATGAGATTGCTATCGAAAAGATAGACAATGCGCAAAAAACACTTAAAGAGTTAGAGAAACGCAAAGCGTCTATACTCGAAAAACTCGCAGAGCTAAGAGTAAATAAGCCCAGCTTAATAGAACAAATAAAAAACTGCTACGACCCCAAAGAACTGGAAGACCTCTACCTTCCCTACAAGCAGAAACGTAAGACGAAAGCCACCGTAGCCATAGAAAATGGATTAGAGCCTTTGGCAAAAATCATCATGAGTCAACGGCAGAACGACATTATGACTCAGGCGTACCGTTATGCACGCAACGGACTAACTGCTGATGCGCTAGAAGGAGCTCGCCATATCATAGCTGAATGGGTCAGTGAGAGTAAAGCCGCACGAGACACCATTAGAACTAGCTTTGAGAGACACGCCACACTGATCGCCAAAGTAGATAAAAAGAAGGCAGCTGAAGCACAGAAGTACAAGGATTACTTTGATTTTAGTCAAACCATACATCGTACACCAAGTCATAGACTGCTTGCTATTTTTAGAGCTGAGAAAGAAGGATTTCTGAAGGTTAAAATAGAAATAGATACGGACAGAGCACTGGAACGACTTGAGCGCATCTTCATTCGCTCCAATACAGATGCCGCTGACCACATAAGGCTGGCCGTAAAAGATAGTTACAAACGACTCCTTGCGCCTAGCATAGTAACTGAAGTGCGCAAAGAAGCTAAGGAAAAAGCAGACCAAGAGGCTATTGAAATCTTTAAAAACAACCTTACCCAATTACTCATGGCTGCTCCACTTGGAAGCAAGAACGTCCTTGCACTAGACCCAGGTTTTAGATCTGGATGTAAGCTTACATGTCTAGATACTCAAGGCAACTTAACACACCACAGCACTGTCTATCCGCATCCACCTCAGAACAAGACCAAGGAGGCTAGTCTTAGCATTGAGAACTTAATTAAGAAACACCATATTGAAGCCATAGCCATAGGGAATGGGACTGCTGGCAGAGATACCGAACAGTTTATAAAGAGCCTTTTACCCAAAGACAGCACCATCGAAGTCTACCTTATTAGCGAAGCAGGTGCATCTATCTATTCTGCTAGCGAGGCTGCTAGAGAAGAGTTCCCTGACTTAGATCTTACCGTCCGGGGATCTGTATCGATAGGCCGCAGGCTTATGGACCCTCTAGCAGAACTCGTAAAAATAGACCCCAAAAGCATAGGGGTAGGCCAGTATCAACATGACGTAGATCAAGGCAAACTAAAAGCGAGCTTAGATAACGTAGTGAGTTTTGCCGTAAACAAAGTCGGAGTAAACGCAAATACAGCAAGCAAACACCTCCTTCAGCATGTGGCGGGACTTGGTCCTAAACTTGGGCAAAATATAGTGGAATATAGAAATACCAATGGGCCATTCAAGACGATAGAATCTATCAAAAAGGTACAAGGTTATGGAGCAAAGGCGTTTGAGCAATCTGCAGGTTTTCTTAGAGTGGTAGACGGGGACAATCCGCTGGATGAGAGTGCTGTTCACCCGGAGAGCTATGCCATCGTAAAAAAAATGGCGTTAAAAAACAATCTTGACCTTAAGCAACTCATCGGAAATGAAACTGCTATAAGTGAGCTTAAACTTCAAGAATTTGTCACTGAAACAATAGGTTTACCCACGCTAAAAGATATCGTCACTGAACTCAAAAAACCTGGTTTAGACCCTCGAGGTGCAGCTAAGACTATCGTCTTTGATGACAGGATTCGCGACATAAAAGATATTCAGGTGGGGATGAGATTGCAAGGCAAAGTGAGTAACCTTACTAAGTTCGGTGCATTCGTAGATATAGGGGTAAAAGAAAATGGGCTTATTCATATATCGGAAATCTCAGATAGGCGTATCTCAGACCCTGCAGAAGTACTACACCTGGAGCAGGCAATAACAGCTAGAGTTATCGAGGTAGACATAGACAGAAAGCGAATAGCCTTAAGTTTAAAAGAGTAATTCCCATACGGCTCAAAAACTTGATTACTGAGTTTGAATTTACTAACGCTACCTTTGCAAACGCTCATGGAGTCATTCGAAGAATTAAATATCAATCGCCAACTACTCAATGCCATAGCTGATCTTGGTTTTGAAAAGCCCACTCCTATTCAAGCAGAGGCCTTCCCTGTGGGAATGTCTGGACAAAATATAGTAGGTATAGCACAAACTGGTACAGGTAAAACTCTAGCTTACATGCTTCCCATCCTGCAGCAGCTTAAATTCTCAAAGGACTATAAACCACGAGTAATTATACTCGTACCTACCAGAGAACTAGTCGTACAGGTGGTGGACCAGATAGAACTATTTGCTAAATACTTGAGTATCCGCGTACTAGGGGTATATGGTGGTGTAAATATTAAAACCCAAATGAGTGCACTCACACAAGGTGTAGATATTGTAGTAGGAACACCGGGGCGACTTTATGACTTAGCAGCTAACCGCTCTCTACTTCTACAAGAAGTAAAAAAACTAGTTATCGACGAAGTAGATGTGATGTTGGACTTGGGTTTCCGTTTTCAGTTAAACAATATCTTTGAGCTACTCCCTGTCAAACGACAAAACATAATGTTCTCAGCTACCATGACGGAAGATGTCGAGATACTCATCAATGAGAACTTTATCCAGCCAGAATTCATAGCTATAGCCTTAAGCGGCACACCACTGGACAATATACACCAAAGCTGCTATCCTGTAGAAAATTTCTATACTAAAGTAAATCTACTCAGTCATCTATTGAATGATAAAGAAACGTATCAAAAGGTACTTATCTTCATAGACAGTAAGAAAAATGCAGACCGTCTTTTTGAGGCTTTGGAAGAACTACTGTGGGGGCAGATTGTGGTCATCCATTCCAATAAGAGTCAAAACAATAGGCTCGCAGCTATAGAGCGATTTAATGACAACAATGCGCGTATTTTAATCGCTACCGATGTAATGGCACGCGGTCTTGACATCGATGACATTACTCACGTTATCAATTTTGATACACCTAAGTTCCCAGAAAACTATATGCACCGTATTGGACGTACGGGTAGAGCAGAGAAAATGGGGCATTCCATACTATTCTATACCGAAAAAGAAGAAGATTGGAAAAAAGGGATAGAGAAACTCATGGAATACGATATCCCAACGTTGCCCTTTCCTAAAGAAGTAAAAATAAGTAAGGAACTTACCCTAGACGAACAACCACGTATCATAGAAAAGAACCCTCACAAAAAGAGAACCCATGTAGCTGGCCCATCCTTTCATGAAAAAAAGGACAAGAACAAAAAAGATTTTAATCTAGGTGGTGGTCAGAAAATCAAGATAAAGAAGGCGAAGAAGTACAAAAAGCCAATAACTAGAGGTCAAAAAAATAAGGGTAAAGGGAAGTAGTTTCACTCATGAATAGCTGTGCATGAAACTAGACTTAACCTCTTCTTTAGAACTTACAAAAATAATAGGCAGCATTCTCCTAGACGACCTAGCAAGCCTACTCCTTCATCTCGTTGCTGGGATTCTTATCGGAATTGTACTGGTCTATTTCATATATCGCTTATTCAAAGCGAAAGGGTGGTCAAGACGACCGATTCAATCCAGCACAAAACGCATTCTATTCCATGGTTCTCGAGTGATATTTTATCTGAGCATCATCGGACTGTCCGCTGTCACATCTCTAATAATAGGTAGTCAGCAAATTATCAAAAAAGAAGTAGCACTGGCCGTCGATGAAGGAATTGAATATTACAACGTTCATTATTTCGACGATTTTAAGTTTATCGAAGAAGTATTTGCCTTTTCAGGTCAGGTATACGCCAAAGGAGGAGAACTAAACAAAATAAACCACCATATAGCTGAGGGTATAGTAGATCAGATTTCAGAGAAGCACGGCCTTGGCTTCTTGGGCTCCTACATATTGCACAACCCTAAGAATGACATGATTCAGCAACTGGAAGATTTAGAAAGAGGAATGCTCATTCTTTTTCTATCAAAAAATCTTGAACAGATAGGAGCTGGAGATGTCATAGAACCAGATAAATTAGACAAGGCTTTCTATGCTTGGTTACACGCTGACAGTGAAGCCAATTTAGGAACAATCAGCACCTTTGTTAGTGCCCAAATCACCAAACAACTAAATCCATTAGTCCTCAGTATTTGGTTGCCTTTTTTGATGGTTAACCTATTGGTGATTTCAATTTATCTTACCGAATTAGTGGTCTTTCTATATCGTCAAGATAAACAAACAAATTCTACTGTTCTATTAAACCAAGACGAACAAAGTATTGAAGAAAAAAATAATACTCCTGTGTATTAAATCCTGCTGATACATTCAAAGCACCTGTTTTCAGGTAAGCACTCATTCAACTTATTCTCGCTAAATCACTTAATACGATTGCTATATTACCTTTATTGAAAAAATAATAGCACCAACTTAGTAATTTCGGAATACCTTTGTACTTTAACTTATATAATACCATGAATAAAGGAACAGTAAAATTCTTCAACGATGAGAAAGGCTTCGGTTTTATCACACCAGAAGACGGAAGTAAAGATGTATTTGTACACAAAACAGGTACTAGAACTAGAATCAACGAGGGAGACCAAGTAAGCTACGATGTAGAAGACGGTCAAAAAGGCCCAAGTGCAGTAAATGTAGACTTAGTATAAACATTTACTAATAAAGTTTTTACAATTGAAAGTCTCGCTTCGGCGGGACTTTTTTTATGCCCTTTCGATACATTTTAATTTTAGTGAAAATTAAAACACTCAAGAGGACAAAATGATCTCCGATGCATTCTGACTTTTAAAAAGTCCAAAACACTCAAGGGGACAACACATTCTGCGATACATTCTGACTTCAGACAAATTCAAAACACTCAAGAGAACAAAAAATCCTAAATTTGACCCTAGTGAAGCGAAACGAAGACAACCAACAAGACCAACCCAACAATCCACTCCATGGCATGAAGCTAAAAGAAGTACTTGAATTTCTAGTTTCGTTCTATGGCTGGGAAGGACTCGGTGAGCGAATCGCTATCAACTGTTTTCTCAGCAACCCAAGTATGGGTAGCAGTCTGAAATTTCTCAGGCGTACGCCTTGGGCCAGAGAAAAAGTTGAGAAACTCTATCTAGCTAGTATTCCTAAGTTTTAAGACTCGTGGCATCTATATTCGGACACAGCTTAGCTGCCCTAGCGTTGGGCAAGACTTTTTCTGAGGAGCTTAGAAAACCAAAGTTTTGGTTTCTGGGCATATTTTGCTCTATAGCGCCAGATGCAGATGTCTTGGGGTTCAATTTTGGGATTCCGTATGATTCTTTTTGGGGACATCGTGGATTTACGCACTCCTTCTTCTTTGCAGCACTCTTTGGCAGCTTGATAGCCTTTGTGTTTTATAAATTCAAGAGGCCCACGCTTGCACTTTACTTCACACTGTGCACCGCTTCTCACAGTATCTTAGATGCGATGACGAATGGTGGTCGTGGCGTGGCGTTTTTTTCACCGTTTGAAAATTCAAGGTACTTTCTACCTTGGACACCCATACAAGTCTCCCCTATGGGGTTTAAAAAATTCTTTAGTGAATGGGGATTGGAAGTCATCAAAAGTGAATTGATTTGGATTGGTCTGCCGTTTCTGGTTTTACTCTTAATTATTAAACTTGTAAGAAGATGAAAGCAGTACCCATCACTAGAATAAAAAAAGAACTGCAGCACCTCAGTCAAGAGGATCTCGTAGAGATAGTACTGCGTGTAGGAAAGTACAAGGTCGAGAATAAAGAATTATTGACCTATTTACTATTTGAAGCAGGAAACGAAGATGGCTATATTGAAGTGGTAAAAGAGTACATAGACGAACAGTTTGAATACATCAATCAACAGAATTACTATTTCATAAAGAAGAGCGTACGCAAGATTTTACGAACGATTAAGAAGTACATTAAATTCTCTAAAAAACCAGAAACAGAAACAGCCTTACTCATTCATTTCTGCCGAAAATTAAAAAAAATGAAACCGTCGTATTTGAACAATACGGTACTCACCAATATGTTTGAACGACAGCTTGGACTAGCAGAAAAGACAATCGGTAAAATGCACGAAGACTTACAGTACGATTACAAGTTGGAGCTAGAAGAACTTTTCTAATTTCCTTTTCTAAAACACGGGCGGTCTATTCAAATGAATAGCATTACGATGTGCTAACACCAATACATCCTTCGTACAATAAGAGTAAACACTTAAAATAGGCTACTCATAGGCTATGCTCTCTTTCAAGTCTGCTATCTTAATTTTAAATGCAGCAAAGAGCAAAGTCATAAAAGGACTCAGGTAATTAAAAATAGCCCAAACAAAATACTCGCTTACATCTACCCCTAATACACCACTTTGGTAAGCCCCGCATGTATTCCAAGGGATAAGTGCAGATGTAACTGTGCCACTATCTTCTAATGTTCTACTTAGATTTTCGGGAGCTAAACCTTTATCTTTGTATGCTTTTTCAAACATTTTACCTGGCACTACAATTGCCAAATACTGATCACTAGCTGTCACATTTAGCGCTAAGCAACTAGCTACAGTACTGGCAAATAGGCCAAACACCGTATTCGCTAAACTCAGTAGCGCTTGACTAATGCGCGCCAAAGCACCTATAGCCTCCATCACTCCACCAAATACCATAGCACATATAATCAGCCATACCGTTCCGAGCATTCCACTCATTCCCCCCGAAGTAAATAGATCATTGAGCGAGGCATTCGTAGTTTCTATACTTACACCTGTAGTGATAGCAGACATCAACTGCTTATATATAGCAGCTCCTGAACCCCACACCAACTCTGGCTGGAAGAATATAGCGGCGACACAACCCAACAGCGTACCTGCTAGTAATGCTATCAGCGGCTGGACTTTTTTTACTATTAAAGCGATTACAGCTAGTGGAACCACGAAAAGCCAAGGTGTTATCCTAAACTTTTCTGTGATAGCCGAGAGTAACACCTCTGTACCTTCTACATCTCCTACATCATACGTAAAACTGAATACAGAAAACACAATCAGTGTAATAACAATAGTAGGCACTGTAGTATACGCCATGTACTTTATATGGGTAAATAACTGAGTACCTGCCATAGCAGCCGCAAGGTTAGTAGTATCACTCAACGGACTCATCTTATCTCCAAAATAAGCTCCACTAATAACTGCTCCAGCTACCATGCCTGCTGGTAATCCTATCGCTTTACCTATCGCTACCAATGCTATACCAATAGTAGCACTCGTAGTCCACGAACTACCTGTGGCTATAGATATCAATGCACTTATCACAACCGCCGTAGGTAAAAATACAGTTGGATTAATGAGCTTAATCCCATAGAAAATCATAGCAGGAATAATACCACTAATAAGCCAAGCTGCTGCCAGAGAACCGACGAGTAATAATATGAGAATGGCGCCACTTACAGACTTCAGGTTACTACCCACATTATCCATCATCGTATCAAAACTCACTTTATTAAAATGCCCTACCACTACAGCAACTGCTGCTCCTAAGAGCAAGACGAACTGGTTACTTCCACTGATAGCATCATCTTGAAATACGAATACATTGTATGCCAGCATAGCCACTAGGGCAAAAACTGGGATTAGAGCCTCCCAAATATTGAGTTCTTTATTTTGTTTGATTAGTGTATCAGGCATTGGTTTCAAAGAAAGTTAAAAAATCACAATGATTACGAAGAACAACAGTGCAATTGACATACATAAAATATTTTTGCGTCACTAATCTATAAAACACAATACTTTTGATAGTCAATTAAGATGATACACGATATCGAAAACATCGAACTTAAGTACTTAACTATAAGTGACTATAAGGAACTTGAATCCACTATGCAAGACTCGTACAGTGGCATGCCGGGATCCATATGGAGCTAAGAACATATTACGACGCTCATTAAACTGTTTCCTGAAGGGCAGGTGGTCATAAAAATAAATGGAGAATTTGCAGGTTGCGCATTGTCCCTCATTGTAGATTATGACCAATTTGAAGATGAGCACACCTATACGGACATCACTGGCAACTTCACATTTAATACTCATACTGCAGACGGAGACGTGCTCTACGGTATCGATATTTTCATAGCTCCAAAATACCGAGGACTTAGATTAGGTCGCAGATTATATGATTACAGAAAAGAACTCGTAGAACGCTTAAACTTAGAAGGTATAGCCTTTGGTGGACGTATCCCAAACTACCATAAATATGCTAGTGAGATGACTCCAAAAGAGTATATAGAAAAGGTAAAGCGAAAGGAGATTAATGACCCTGTACTCAACTTCCAAATATCCAATGATTTTCACCCAGCTAAAATTCTGAAAGGATACCTTGATGGAGATAAAGAGTCTGGAGAATTTGCTGTCCTATTAGAGTGGGACAATATATATTACCAAAAACCGCAAAAGAAAGCCGAGACTAAGAAAAGTATCGTAAGACTAGGGCTGGTACAGTGGCAGATGAGACCCTATAATACATTAGAAGAACTCATGCAACAGGTAGAGTATTTCGTAGATTCTGTATCAGGGTATCGATGTGATTTTGCCTTATTCCCCGAGTTTTTTAATGCTCCGCTTATGGCTGAGAATAACCACATGAGTACTTCTGATGCTATACGCGAATTAGCTAAATTTACTCCTGAAATAGTCCAGAAATTTTCTGAGCTAGCCATCTCATATAACATTAATATAATAAGTGGCAGTATGCCGGAACTACGAGAGGAACTGCTGTATAACGTAGGCTACTTATGCAAGCGAGATGGTTCTGTGGAGCGCTACGAAAAACTACATGTGACTCCAGATGAAGCCAAAGTTTGGGGAATGCAAGGCGGATCTAAAATAGAAACCTTTGATACAGACTGTGGCAAAATAGGGATACTGATTTGCTATGACTCTGAGTTTCCGGAGTTAAGCAGACTCCTTGCAGATGACGGTATGGATATACTCTTCGTACCTTTCCTTACCGATACTCAAAACGGATACTCCCGAGTACGCCATTGCTCTCAGGCTAGAGCGATAGAAAATGAGTGCTATGTAGCCAT
>ENA-OUOG01001170-OUOG01001170.1-marine-metagenome-genome-assembly--contig:-NODE-1170-length-31214-cov-5.269519_pt1 | contig 31214 bp, 22 predicted proteins | sample MGYA00248635_ERZ508505 | MGnify/ENA primary metagenome ERZ508505 (study PRJEB26176, sample SAMN06267871) | marine metagenome | isolation source: Saanich Inlet, British Columbia, Canada | place: Pacific... | reverse complement strand
CGTGGTGAAGCTCAACGTGTCGCCGTGGGAAGTGCCTTCACCGTTCGTGGCAAACGCTGAGAAGTAATACGTCGTGCCCGCTGCGAGGCCCGTGAGGCTTCCCGTGAAGGATCCGCTCGTCGCGCTGCCCGCCAAATCCTGGGCGTCGCTCAAGTTCGCCGCCTGCCCCCAACGGAAGCCCGTCGCCGTGATGGCATCCCCACCGTCGTCCGAAATCGATCCGTTCAAGGTCGCACCCGTCTCGGCAACATCCGATGCCGCAGAGGTCGAAACCGTCGGCGCTGTTGCTCCCGGCCCTGGATTTTGAATCGCATCCACAACAGCGATCAACGAGTCCATCGTCACCAGCAATTGCGTCAATGCCAGCCGCTCGGCAGCCGTAAAGAACAAGTGGGTGCTGCCCTCCGGCAAGTTATCGGAGTCGTGGTTGCTGAGGTCACCCACTTGGCCATTGATGACCCGTGTCACCGAAATGCTGTCAACCGTCATCGTCCCCGAGGCCGAAACGTTCGCCAATCCCAAGGCGTCGTAACCGGCGAAATTGACATCCCCACCGGGATTGCCTCCGTTCGTAAGCACATCGGACCACGTCAAGGAGGAAGCCGCGCCGGCAACTTGGCCAAAGTTCGCGATCCGAGCATAAAGCGTATCCAAATCCGATCGGAGTCCGGTTGTGCTCACTTCCATGAACACGCGGTTTCCAGATGATTCAGAAATCACGGCGGATTGCTGTCCCCATGTGGTGAGCGAACAACTGAACGCCAACCCCACTATTGCGAGTTGGACGACCGCTCCATTGAGGATGGAATGCAATCGATTGTGACCGTCTACCCAACGGTTCACTGGGTTGGCACGGGAGGCCAGCACCTTCGTTTTCAAGAGATGATTCATGACAAGTAATACCTGTGTTTTGTTTTACTTCGTTTGACCATATTTCAGGTTAGTCGAATTTATACAGGCGACAGGGAGTAGCATTATATGAGCACATCACAACCTCATCATGCGCCTAACCTCGCTCGCTATTTCTAGCTTTGAAGCCCGTTCTCCACCTCCTGGAATTATGTGACATATGTGAAACGGTTGGTGATGTTGGTCGAGTTGATTCAAATGTTAGTCCGACCTAACACGACTCCGTTTTGGAAGGGTGTACTTTTCTCGCATGAATTTGGATCGAATGCTTGTCGGAGTGATGGCAGCGCTCGTCTTAGGTTGGTGTCCCGTTCACGCTCAGGGTTGGGACAGTGCGAGGACGGCAAAGGCGATTTGGCAAAATGAAATCCCGGCTCCAAATCCTGCGGAAGCAACCACCATTGAATCCGCGTTGATTCAATGGTCAACCAGCCAGAATGAGTTGGACTGTGGGGAGATGCGAAAGGACCTGGTTTTACTTGCAGCCTTTGTGAGAAGTGGAGGGGCGTCCAAGCTGAACCCTGAAATTTTCAATTGGGGAGTTGCTCAATGCGAAGTGCTCGACCCGCACGAGCAACTGCTCATCGGGGATGTTTTTTACGTCAACGGGGATTATGAAAAAGCCATATCCCATTACGAACGCGCGCTGACGGGATTGGAGCCCGATGAACAGGCTCACTTGACGGCCACCTTGAACGAAGGCGCTTGCCTGGTTTCCCTTGGCAGGCACACCGAAGCCATCGAGGCCTTCTCCAAGGTGGTCGACCACCCATTTCCTGGAGCTGAAGATTTCAAATCCATTGCCACGATCAACCTGGCCGCAGCCCAAGTAAGCGCTGAGTTTCTGAGCGATGCCGCGTCCACCATTCGCCAACTGTCCACGGACAACCTTTCCGAATACTGGCGTGGAATCCATTACAGCAATGGACTCATCGTGCACCAAAAGCTGGGAGATTATGTGGGGTCGGATTCGGTTTGGCAACACCATCTGCGCCCCATTCCTTTCGAATTTTGGCCGCCGGCCATTCACCCTCGGATTCTCAGCGAAATCCTTCATGGCGGCGACTTCATTGAGTTCGCCCAATTCAGAGAGCGAATCCTCCAATCGCCATCGAGCCCGCTCATGGAGCCTGCTCACAGCCACCACGCACTTTTTGAACAGGCGGAACACGACGATGATACGTACAAGCTGTGGGAGCTTTATCGGAAGTACGATGAAGGCCAGCGCAAAGCAAATCGGATCTTCCGAAATGAAACCCAACCTCAACTTCAATCGGAATTGCAACTCATTCAGCAGGAACTTGGACAAGCACAGCAATCGTCCCGCAATTGGAGGCTCACGTCAGCTTTGATGGTTTGCGCGTTGCTCATCCTCACACTGGTCATCCTGCTGATTCGATCGCAACGCCTGCGCCGGCACTTGATGCACCTTTCGAAATCCGAGGTGGGCACCTTGCTCGCGGAGCCGCAGGTGGATGAGGACGATTTGGTCGTCCTTGCGCAGGCGCTGACGTACGGAAAGGGGTTGCAAAAGGCCCTGTTGATCGTCCGCCGTTTGCGCGCTGAGTTTGCAAGCCAAACCGAATCCCGCCTCAACCTCGAAACCATCGAACTCTACGATGAACTCAACGAGCGAGAGAAGCAAGTCGTGGGTTACATCGCTTCGGGCTTCAACTCGAAAGAAATCGCCCAAATGCTGAACGTCACCACGCAGTACATCTACAACGTAAGGAGCCGCATTCGTGAGAAAATGGGCGTCCCTGATAATGAGGATTTGTTGAACTACCTCCGCGCTGCACCCCAAGCTCCAACAAATGCTTCTAACCAAAAGGCCGACCCCGAGATGCCTAGGCGTGACCCACTGAATGCACGCAATTAATAAGAGGCACTTCCTCCATGGGCGACCTGACAGGGTCCACGATTTGCGGGGATTCTTCGCAAATATGCGCTTTATTTCCCTTTGTTTCACTGGCTTCAAGCAGAAATCGCAATGAGCAGGAATCGAACCTAAACAATCGTTATCAATTGATTTCAAGAGATTCAGGAAATGTCGAGGTGCAATTCAGAACATTCTGAAAACGCGAGAAATCTTCGGATCGGAGCCCGCCTGGACAAATCATCTTGTTCAAGGTAAAATGCTTAGAGAGGAAATCGGATTTGGCCGTGAAGACAGCTTTCAAAGTCTGATCTTTCATGAATCCAAAAGACGACTTCACAAACCACACCTCCATTCGAAGGGTAAAGCACCTCCCAAACCCAATACCAGCGCGGCATCCTTGTTCCACTCATAGCGCTTTTACCATTCAGTTCAATTGAATTCTTGGGAGAGAATCTGCAGGGGCAAATACCCCCGGCTCCACTTGTAAAGTGCACTACCGTGTGGCTAGAGGAGCGTGCAGCTCTAGTGAGTGTCAATTGATGCGGTACTCCGTGTTGGTCTTGTCTCCAATCTTGGAAAAGAGGCCTGTGTCCACGCCTTTATTCAGATCACGGCTGGCTGTTGCGGTGGAAATGGACTGAAAGACCGACATGTAGGCCTTCCGACTAAACGCCGCCGAGCAGACTCCCGTCGTACAGGGCATTGAACAACTGCTTCAACCAAGCCAAGATTGCTCGTTTCATCGGTCAGGGGATTCCGCGCCCAAGTTACGGGTTTCAAACCGGGCTGCGGTCCCAACCCCGTCCCGGAGGATCACCCGCGGCTGCGCGCAACGACCCACGCCATCGTCCCCGGCCTCCCCTCCATCACATAGTACCGCCGTTCTTTCAGTGAAAACCCCTCGAGCTGCGCAACCCGGTACAAGTAGGTCTTGTGGTCATCGTGCACACTGAACACCAGTTCGACGTCATGCGTGGCCCCCAACACATCCCGGATGCGCTCCGTCGCGCCCAAGTGGAGGAAATCGTGGCATTCCACCACCACATCGTGCCGCGCCAGCGACCGGGCCACCTCCGGGGTAAACAGCTCCAGTTCACAGCCCTCACAATCGACAAGGACAAGCGCACGTTGGCCCAAATCAAGCGCCATCAAGGCATCAACCGAACACGTCCCTCCCACCGCCACTTCCACCCCATTCGCCTGCGCCATCTGCTCGCACGCATGCCGAGCCTCCGGATCGGCATCGAAAGCGTGCACCCGGCAGCCATAGAGCCGGCCCAGTCCCACCGCGTGGTACCCCTCGGCACACCCCACATCCACCACGTCGGTGTATCCCTTGCCCATCCCCTCCGTAAAAAACGGGGCAAGCTCCAGCTCGTATGTCCCAAAAATCTTGGAATAAAACACGCTCCCATGGGAGACCAACGCCGGATAGCGCATCCCCGCGTACGGACCACCCACGACCACCGCATCCCGCAGCACCGCCCCTACCTTTTCCCGCATCAGGGCCTCCTGCTTCAAGAACCCGCGCGCCTGCTGCAGCGCATGCACGCGTTTCAATGCCTTCATGCCCCGCTCGACCAAGCGCCGCATGAAGGCGCGCTCAAGGAAAAAATAGCCCAAGGATTTCATTAGCGGGGAGTTGCTAACAGCGTGTGGATTTCGGGTGCAAAGTAAGTTGCCTTGCTCTGAATAGGATGCACCGGAATGCCCTTTTTTCGCCTTCAACCGCACAATTATGCACCGATTCACGCTGCTCGCCTTCGCGGCGATCCTCTTGTCCACGCTCCTGTTTACAGGGTGTTCCGCGCCGGGTGAAGCGCATGCGTTCCGGCAAGAAGCGCTGGAGTTTGTCCTGGAGGCTCCTTTGTTTGAAGGCCCCAATTCAGGCCAAATCGCATGGGCAGTCGAACTCCCAAGCGCCCTCGGCATGGCGGAAGGCAAGCGGGTGACCGGCGCGCGCCTGGCGCATGCCACCGTGCAGCCCGGAGATTCCCTCGGCTTCTCCCAAGTGCGCTCGCTCGTCCTTTCCTTCGCCAGCGACAACGCCGACATCGCCATGCAAGAGGCCGGGTTCAAGAACCCCGTTGATCCCCATGCGGAGCGCGTGGAGCTCGAGGTGGCCTCCGATGCGGAACTCGGGGACCACGTGGCCGCGGGCAAGGCCTACCTCGTCCTCGATGTCGACCTCGCCGAGGACGCCTGGGAGGAGGGCCGCCGGTTTTTGCTGGACTTTACCTTGGAGATCACGATAAAATAAACCACCATGTTGCGCACTTTTGGACTGTTGGCGGCGTTGGCCGTCCTGGCATTTGGACTGATCAGCTTCACCTTGCCCACACAGGGCACACCCGGGGACGAACTCCTCGGGGTTTGGGAACCAAGCAACGGGCGTGCCCGGGTGAAAATCGATCGCATCGGGTCGAAGTATTACGGGCGGATTGTTTGGCTGATTGAACCCAACGACCCCGAGACCGGCGAGCCGAAAACGGACAAGAACAACCCCGATGCCGATTTGCAGAACGTCCCCCTCAAGGGCTATCGGATGTTGAAGGATTTTGTCTACCAAGAAGATGGAACGTGGGCGGACGGCACCATTTACGACCCGCTCAACGGCAGCACGTACAGCTGCATCATCACGATGACCGACGAAAACACGCTGGACATCCGCGGTTTCATCGGCGTTCAAGCACTCGGTCGCACCGACGTGTGGAAGCGCCTGGCCATGCCGAAGAAATGACCGGCCTCTCCAAGTGGATGCGCGCGGCGGCTGCGGTTCTGGGGCTGACCGCGTCCGTGGGTGTTGCCCAAACCGACTCCACGGAGTACGTTGAGGAGGAGATTGACTTCAGTCTTTACGACGACCTCGGGTTTGCGGACGAAGGCGCGAAACGCTTCTGCAGCCCGAAAATCGAGGGATTGAGTCCCGCGAAACTCATTTCCGTGGGGTACGACCTCCAGGGCGGATTCGTCCTCGATGCGGGCGAAATCCTGGGAGCCGACGGAAGCACGCTGGCACCGGGAAGCACCGGGCGGGTGAACGCAGCGCATGGGGTCAGGGCAGGATTCAACGTGCCGGTGGTGTCAAGGACGAATGTGGTGTGGCAGATGGGGGCCAATTTTTGGGACACCCAATACGCCTACGACACCCCGCCGACCGAAGCGGACAATCCCCTGCACCGGGCTTTAGCGGAACATGACCTGCGCACCACGGGCATCAACACGACCCTGTTCAAGCCCCTGGACAGCAAGCAATTCATCCTTTTCCAAGGATCGGCAGACCTCAGCGGCACCGACGGCATCGGCCTCATGCCGGCGAAGTACCTGAAGTGCTCGGCGGCCTTGATCTATGGCCAGCGCCCCACGGAACGGAAGCAATGGGGGGTGGGGCTGGCGCGCACCTACCGCGTCGGGGAGATCAATTACATCCCCGTCGTGCTCTACAACGCGACCGATGCGCGGAACAAGTGGGGCACGGAAGTGCTCTTCCCGGCACGCGCCCACGTGCGCCGCACCATCACGCCGCGCAAGATGCTGTTTTTCGGCTACGAACTCGAAGGGCAGTCGTACCGGGTGTGGAACGACCCCGACTTGCGGAGCGAGGATTTGGAAATCCGACGGGGAGAAGCGCGCGTGCGCTTTGTGTACGAATGCTCGGTGAAGGACTTCATTTGGCTCTCCGTGCAGGCGGGATACCGCGTCAATTAACGATTTGATGTGGATCGCCTCGTGGAGGGCGAGGAGATTTACCGGGCGTTTGGGTTGCTGCGGGACGATCCTTACGCCCAAGTAAACGGGCTGGGCAATCCCCTGTATTTTAACGTGAGCCTGAATTTGGTCAGCCCGTGAGGGGCCTCGAATTCGAGCGAAACCCCGCCTCCTCGTTGCTCCGCTTCCCCACCTTCCTTCTCTCCTTCCTGCTTCTGCTCGCTTGCAACGGCCCTGCGTCGCCCCCATCGAAGGAGCCCGCCGCTGCCGTTGTGGACATCGAGCGCGGAATTCGAGCGTTCATCTCCGAGCGGTCCGCTGTGGGCGGTGGTGCCTTTCGCATCCAGGACGACACGCTGAAGCTCGTCCGCGTGCACACGGAGTACCTGTCGGTGCTGGGGCCTGAACGCTACTTTGCGTGCGTTGATTTGGCGGATGAACAAGGCGATGTATACGACGTCGATTTATTCCTCTCCGGCAGACCGGACGAGCCGCGTCATCGGCCATTCCGCGCTCCTGATGGAATGGCTCCAAGCCCTCGGCATCGCCGGCTTCTTGTTCTTCCTGATCAAGGGACTGCTCTGGCTGTTGGTGCTCGCCCTGGTCTCCCGGGGGGTGATCCGGAAGCGCTCGCTCTTGAAAACCCGGGTGCGCCTGCGCCGGCTGCTGCGCTGAATCACCGAGGGGGAAACGCATCCGCGCTTCCCTCCCGATCAATTGCTTCCTTAGCCCCCCGTTGACCCCGAACAGTCCGCCCCAAATTCTCCCAACAAGATCAACAAATCCGAAACGGTCACGGCACCATCGTTGTTGCCGTCCGAAGCACACGTGGAGGAGCCGACCGGGTCGCACGGAGGGACACAACTCCCATCATCCACGAGCGCCAAGGGAGAGAAATTGCCAGCGGATTCATCGGTGCACCCGAGAAACAAGCAACTGCCGTTGTCTTCTGTGGCGTACGGCACGTAATTCGCCGCGTTGGAGTAAGTGCAGCCTGGGATGGGATTTGGATTCTCCTGCACCTCAAGGACGGCTACAAAGTCTTGTTCTCCGATGCTGAAGGGTTGGCCAAAAATGCTGATGAACACCTCGGCGGTAGCGGTTATCTGATGCATTCCAGGCGCATCCGGGGTTCCCGATGCGGAAATGCAATGCTGGCTTGCTGCATTCAGGTTGCCCAGTAAATGTGTCGATTCCGCCCAATTCGGCAGGCCGGACACATCGGACCAATCCACGTGGTGAACGGCATACGTGACGGCTGAGCTCGGCTCGACTACGGAGGCAGGAACGTTGAACACCCACTCTCCATTCCAAGCGACCCCGTGCATCGCTTCCTGCCATGCGGGATAAAGTCCCATGGCCTCGTCCGACCAGGCCAACTCCCCGATGGAGCTGCAATCGAACTCGAGGTAAACGCACGCTCCAGCGCATGCTGCATCCGGGTCAAAGTTCATGGCCGACTCGTCCAGACAGCCGGGATGCAAGCACAACGTGCTGTCCCCGACGGAGGCCGCCGGATCGTAGTTGCAGGCCAGTGGGTCCTGGCACCCCGTGACAGGGATGGGAGCCATGACCAATCGAATGGCCGGAGTGGCCGATTGGGCCCCAAACCACTGATAATCTCCAGCCCCGGACCGCAGGAAGCGAGCACTGGATCCGTCGGTATCGCTGTTCGCATCAGCCAATACCGTGAGGGACCCGCTCTGATCAAACTCAGCGACCACAGCAGCGAAATAAGACAAACCCGAGTACAGTTCAAGGGGGGTGTCAAAAGCGAGGTAGGTCCACGCCCCGCTCCCGAAATCCGCAGGCACCCAAGCCGAATCCAAGGTCCTCGCGGAACTGATGTAGGGCGATTCTACCAGCGGATAGGCACCATCCGTCTCGTAAATTCGCGCCTCGAATTCGACGGGGCCACCTCCCGATTGGGGCCCGAACTGCACCGCCAAGCCGTAGGCCATCGAACCGGGGTTGTGCATTTGGAAGTAATGTCCATAGCCGCATGGGCCTTGGAGGTTTGCATCGAACTCGGAAGCGGGTGGAACCAGCTCCGTGTCCCACGCCTCTTCCCCGTGGCCCATCTCGGACTCAGTAAACACGATGGTCTTGCTGATGGTGTTGTTTTCAGGTGTCGCATCCAGCACGTCCGCGGTGATGGTCGCACGCAGCTCGTAGGTGCCGGGTTCCGTAGGTTCCCATCCTGTGTAAACATAAACCGTATCCCGGTCATCGTTGGGACAGGAACTGGAATTTGCCGAACTGAAAACGGTCCCCATCGAAGTGAATGACGAGCTCAGCAACGCGCCCGACGTGTCAAGAACGTCCACCGTTACTTGCACATTGGGCTGGTCGGTAAATCCCTCACTCCTGAACATCAATCCAGCCCTCACCCCACCTGCTTCGCTCGGAACCGCCTGCTCCATCGGGGTGGTGGTGTATTCGAACCCGCTGGATACATCGCCGTTGGTAATTTGCACGGCAACCAAGTCATTGGCGGTTGTGTTTTCGTAAATGAATACGTCATCAATGCCCCAGAAGTAGTGGCTGTAGCCCGAACCAATGGACGGCGGCTGCAGGTACGCGAACGCGATTTGGACGTTGGAAGCGTAGGCCGCCACGCAACTGATGTCAACGGCGGTAACCAACGGGTTCGGAGATTGCAAGTTGGTGGCGGGGATGGACGTGCCGCCATGGGCACCAAACGCAGTCCACGACTGGCCGCCATCGGAGGACACCATGAGGTTCATCGGCGGCTCAGGGTAGCAGCAATAGCGGTAATATTGTGACCACTCGACCATGACGGAGCCCACGTTCCCGAAATCCAGCGAGGGACCGATCAGCCAGCCCTCCACATCGCTGACCCCATTGGATATGGGCGTGTTGTAAAAATCGCAATCGAAAATGATCCAGCCGTTGGAGGCGGTTGCGGAATTCAAGGTGGCCGCATTTTGCGAGAACTCTCCGGCAGGAGGCATGACTCCCGAAGGAGTACCGTCCGCATAATGTCCATCGCCATTGGCATCCACATGCTGCCAAATCGCGCCGCCACCGCTGTCCTCGGCCGTCCAACTCCCGAACCCATTGTTGCCAGAAAACCCCGAGGCGAAGTCCTCGAAGAACAAGACGTTCACTTGCTCTTGTATGGAAGATGCCGGCGCTGGGCTAGGCATCGCCGTGAACGTGGCTGGGGGATTCACAGCACCTTCCACCAATGGGGAGAAAACTCCGGCTGCGTTCGGCGTTGGCTTTTGGGTCCATCCTGAGGATGCTGTGAGCACCAATGCCAGGACCAGGGATGTGCGAATGCGCTTCATTGTCGTCCCATTACGGAGAATTGCGCCCAACGTTACAATATTGGCCCTTCCCCATTGACCTCCGTGCTTGCATCGCACCTGCGTACAGTCGGCAATGTGGCACCTCCCGCCGCCTTGTGCCGCGTCCGGAAGCCACTGTCCACCCATCATGCATACTAAATACAACCGGAATCGTGTTGATTGAACAGCGCCCCCCTTTCATTCAACCTTTCCTGTTCATGATTCCTGCCCAAACCGCGTTCACCGCCGGGGCCATGCTGCTCCTGCACGCCTTCACCTCCGCCCAAGATTGGGCCCCACTGGAGCTTCATTTCGAACCGAAAAAGGCGGAACTCTCCGCCTCCAGTTGGACCCTTCTTGACGGCATGGGGCATGCGTTGCGCCAAGCAGAATCAATTGATGTTTCCATCAGCATCCCGAAAGGATTCTTCGTCCCAGATCACGGCGAAGATCTGTACTCGCGGCGGTTGGCCATGCTGCGCCGGTGGATCACGGAAGAAAACGTGGACCTCGCCCGGGTCGCGTTCCGGATGGTGGCCGTCAAGCAGGGCGTCTACCGCGCGGACGCCGTGGTGGTGTACCACGGGAGAGGCGAGGCGAAGTACAGGCCGCCCCTGGAGCGGGACACGACGTGGATGTTGGAGAACGGCATCGCCTTCCGAAGTGCCGTCAAGGACGCTGCCGCGCTGGCCAGGGCAGAGGCGGAAGGGTTGCCATGGGACGAGCGGTCGCTGGCGAACGGGTGGCCGGCGACGGAGGTGGCCGGTGGGCAGCGGACGGTGGTGGGTTTGGTCCAAATCCACGTGCCCGACAGCGCCCGCGACCGGGCCTTCCGCGTCCGATTCCCCCTTCCCACCAGCCAGACCCTGCGGCGCGCTGAGCTCATGGTCCCCACGGAACGCGGCCTCCTTCCCCTCGATGGGCGCGTGCGGCTCGATGCCGAAGACGGAACCACCTTCGCGGTCTTCGCCGCGCCGGCACCGGGGTGCATCGCGGTCGTGGCGGCGGCGGAGCGAGCAACCGAATTGGAGTTCGTGGACGTGCTGGCCCCAGACGGCTGGGTCTTCGAGGGCGTGGCCTGGCGGACGGCCGCCACGTGGCACGACGTGAACCTGGGCGAGGCGCCCCACCGAGCGCGCTTCACGATCGGAGCGGTCTCCGAAGCGCACGCCTACCGGTTCGAACTGCGCAACGAAGCGGGCCAGCGGATTGCGGTGCCGTGGATGGCATGGGAGGCGTTGCCCTGGAAACACCGCCCCTTGCCCCTCTTCCACCGCGCGGGCCAATTGGACGTGGACCTGTGGCTATTGAATTCGAAAAACCCAGAGACATGTCAGTTGCAGCATTGAGTATAGGCGCCCTCGGGTGCCTGCTGGCCAGCGCAGGGGATTCCCTGCCAGCGCCCGCCCAAATCGAATGGATGGCGTTCTCGGCCGTCGCGGATTCCCTGAACACGTTGGATGAGGACGGGGTTCCGATGAGTTGGGTTGGGGGGATTCGGGTGAGCGGTTTGGCCACCAACAGGCCGCTCGTGGTGGCGTTCCCGCAAGTGCCCGGTGTGGATCGGCGGGAGTTGAGCTGCCGCAGGTGGAATCCGGCTTCGCGCCGCTGGGAGGAGGTGACGGGCCTCCGGGTGCGGCGCTGCGATGCGCGGGAAGGTGGCGCCATCGAGGCCGAAGTTGCGCAGCGAGATGGCCTGTACGGGGTGTTTGCAACGCGGGACGACGCGGGCAGCCATGTCCTGGCGTTCCGAGGGCTGGAGCCAGGGGCGACCGAACCGGCTTGGCGGCTGGTACAGGCCCATGCAAGGGTGGTGGTGGAGGGAGTGGGCGCTCGGGTTTTGGCCTTGAATGAGCTGCCGCCCGACACCCAACTGGCGGTGGAATGGAAAACGCTGAGCGGCCCGCAACGCGCCGCAGCAACGCTCTGGCAGTGGTGCGAACTGCGCAATCGCCGCCTCCACCGTGGCCCGCTCCACCTCGAAATCCCCCTGAATTCACTTTCCACCGAAACTCCTATTCACCATGACTAACCCCCTCATTCTGTGCGCATTCGCCGCACTTCCTTCTGCAGTTGCTGCGCAAGCGTTGAACGCCATCCCCTTCGATGATGCGGTCGCGAAGGGGCTCATTGAATACGAAGCCACGAAAAGCTACGCCCGCAATGGGCTGGAACTGCTGGTGCACAACCGGGCGGGGCATCCGCTGGTGGTCCTTGTTCCGGTAGGCCAAATCTTCGAGGCGGCGCCCGAATTCCAGCCCCAGGTGGTCACCCGTTCGAAGGAGGTCGTGCTGGCGGCAGACGAGCGGTACCGGTTTGGGCTGAACGCCTTGTGCGGGGATGCCCAATTGGCCGCCGCGACGCCCGGCACCGTTTTCGACTGGTCAGGCGCGCTGCCTGCAGAGGGCACAGCGATCTTGGAGGCCCTTGAGGAGGAGGCGCTCGATGGGTTGTCGATTGTGCAGCGCATTGTTTGGATGTTCACGAACGACCGGCCGCTTGCCGACTTGCATCCGGGCGACATGGACCCACGAACGTACCACTTCATCCTCGAGGTGGTCCAAACCGAACTCGGAAACCGCGTCCCCGACCTGGGCTACCGGGTGGCCTACGAGGAACGGGATGGGGGGCGGCGGTTCTCGGGGATTACGCTCGAGGTGCTCGGGTCGGTGCCGTTGACGAAACCGTCGGAGGCGCCGCTGGCCATCCACCTGACCAGCCCTTCGGGAACCATCCTGCGCACGGGCGCGGTGCACGTGCCGCCCTTCGTCGGGGTGGACGCCTTCGCTTTCACGTTGGACGTTTCCGGCTTCGAACAGGGCGACTACCTCGTCCGGGTTACGGAACTGGCGGACCCCTCGGTGGTGCGCGGGGAGCTGGCGGTGGAGCTGTAAAGGAAGAAACTTCGGCTACGTGAGCCGAATGGTGTTAAATTTGAAGACCAAATGGCGCGATTTCATTTTCTTCAACAAACAGCGTTGCACCACGTGGTGCGGGGGGGCATTGCTTGTGCGTTATTGTTGGGCACCTGGGGCGTTCTACGGGGGGGAGAGGACGCGGCGTTGTTTGCGGAAATCACCCGGGATTTGGCCTTTGCACCGTTCGCGGAAGCGTCCACTTCGAGCAACGCCCTCTACGCCGCGATCAATGAGGAAGGGGACCGCCACGCCGCTGTGTTGGAAAAGTACACGGGCCTTTACCAGGCTGCCACAGGAAATGGCGACTGCGACGGGATGGTGGTTTCGGCGGCGCTGGTGAACCGTGCGCGCACAAAGCTCGGGCAGCGCGAGCCGTTTCGGACCCCCATTGCGACCACGACGTGTGCCGAATTGTGTGCCCCCTACTTTTATTACCCTGCCTTGATTGAGTTTGACGCAGGAAGGTACCTGGAATCGGTGGCTTTGCTCAAAAAAGCGCTTCCGCTTGCCACCACCACTGAAGAGCGCGTCAACATCTTGATGACCATAGGTGCCTGCGCCAGCGGACTGGGCGAAGTCGCGGAGTCCGTCAAGTTCGCCCAGTGGGCCTATGAGCAAAGTCCCAAGCCGGTGTCCTGGAAGCTGGTCACGAACATCTCCAGCAACCTCATGGGATTGGGGCAACCCATGGAAGCAGCCGCATTGCTGCGGGAACACTTGGCTTCAACAGCAGAGCGCCATCCCGCTGTTCTGCTGAATAAAATGCAGGCTCACGCCCAAGCCGGAGAAACCGATTCCGTTCCCGCTATGTGGGCCCAAGTGGAACCCTTGTTGGGGGAGCTCCCCTGGAATCCGATGGTGTTGCGAACTTTGGGGTCGGTTGCGGTGCTGATGCCGACCGATTCGTTTTGGGTGGGCATTCAGGAGAGGGCTTGGGCATCGGCGGAAGAAACGGATTTGACTCAAATGTTTGATTCCGATGACATCCGGGGCCTGCTCTTTCCTCAAATCCCGCATTCCCTCGCCTCACTCATTTCCAATGAATCCCAGCGCTGGGACTTAGCACACAAGCTCCATCACCAAATCGAAAAGGAGGTAGGAGAAGCCCAGCGAACGAATCAACATGCGCTGAGCACCGAGGAAGCCCGCAAACTTTTGGCCCGAGTGGAGGGGACGGAGGAGACTTCGAACTTCCCGGCTTGGCCTGTTGCCTTGGCCTTTGCTTGCCTCGCCGGGCTTGCTCTGTGGCATCGCCGTGGCACCCCTTCAATTGAGCCTACCGCCAACTCGGAGGAGCCTGCAACGGCGCCCCGGATGCACCCGAAACTCCAGGCATTGCTCATTCGGCTCGAACAAAACATCCGCCATAGCTACCAAAAACCTGCACACCAAGACCAATTGCTCCTCAACTTGAAGGAAAAAGCGCCGATGCTCAACGAAGGGGTGATTCCGAATGCCGTTGAAGCGAATGTTGACGGAACGGAATTGGACATCCTGGTCTTGACGTTGCTCGGCATCCACGCGAAGGAGATTGCCCAAATTTGTTCGGTCAGCGTGGGCCACATTTACAACGTCAGGACCAACTTGCGCAAGAAATTTGGTGCCGATTCCATGAACTTGAGTCACTGGCTTTAGCCCCCTGCGGGGGTTCCTGAAAAAAGGGCCGAACCTCCCGAAGGAAGTCCGGCCCGTGCTTTCGATGCCTCCTGACCGGGTGATGTGGGTGGCGCCATCGATGGAGATTGACCAAGGGATTTGGCCTTCAACACATTCGGCAACCCACGATTCGATGGGCAAGATGGCGGTTTCGCCAAATTCGTCAACGGCTCCCGCGTCTCCAACGCAAACCCGATCAGCACGTCGAGTTCTGGGTGGGCATCGCACGGGCCAAAGCGCGCGGTTGCCGAGTCGCGCCCGGCGAACAGTTCACCGGTGGTGGCGCCCAACACGATTTGGGAGAGTGAGCCCATTACCGGGCAAAGCGCCTGCCGGGCGCGCCCTCGTAGCCACGACATGCACATCATTCGGGAGGCTGTCCCTTGTTTTCTGACGTTTATCACGCATCCAGCAGATGAGATTGCCTGCGTTCACCGAGGCATTTGGCAGGCACGAATCTCATTTTTTCTCACCCCTCCACAACGCAGCTCGAAACGACGCGAGATCAACCCCTTTCACATCAGCCCGTTGGGGGTTTTCACCCCCATGAGGTTTCTCACATGAGGCTTCCAATGGGGACGAGCACCACAAGTTTTGGCCACAGCAACCAACTTTCTCCCCGCAATCAATCCCAAACAACATGACTTTATTTACAACCCGGCGTCGGCGATTCCAAGCCGCGCTTTTGGCAACACTGCTGCCGTTGATCGGCTTCGCCCAGGGAACGGCTCCCACAGGGTCAGGCACGGCAGGCGACCCTTACATCATCGACTCGGCGGATGACCTGATTTACCTGAGTGCCCTCTCTGCAGGGAACACCACCTATTTGGAGCCAAGCAATTTGGCCGAAAACGGTCCTTTTTACTACGAGCAAACAACAGACATCGATTTGACAGGCGCTGCCTTCAACGGAATCAAGGGAGGATACAACAATGAAGTTTCTTGGCATTACGATGGAAAGGGACATACCATCTCAAACATGAATTTAAACCTTACTGATCTTTTTTATTTGGGATTCATTCACGATGCGAAAAGCGGCAGCATGAAAAACGTCACTTTTCAGAGCCCAGTGGTGACTCTCGAGCATGACGACCACAACGCATCTGCGGCAGTCGTTTACGGCCAGGCGAAAGAAGTGACCATTGACAACGTCAAAATCTTCAATCCAACCGTGAGCAGCACGTGTGGTATCCTATCAAGCTCTTATGCCTCAAACGCTGCGGGGATGGTTGCAACGAGTAACTCTCCCGGAGATGAGGTGATATCCATCACCAATAGCTTCATTTCGGGCGGTACAATCAGCGCAATTGCACCCTCTGCGCAAAGGCGGTTAGGGGGGGTCATTGGAAACAATAGCAATAACATGCGACCCGAAATCAACCGCTGTGAGGTTCACAATCTGAGCCTCATTCTTGGGGGCAGTTCAACAGCAAGCACTCACATAGGGGGGGTGATCGCTTATGTTAGCGTTGACGGTCCAACTTCAGTCACGAACTGCTTAGTGGACAACCTTGATTTCGACGCCGGCACCAGCACAGATTTCAACTTTGGTGGCCTCATTGGATACCTCAACTTCTCCACAGGGGGAAGCGGAAATGTGTCAAAGAACTTGGTTCACTCCATCACGGCCTCCACCGCTGAGGGAGACCAAGGTGCATTCATCGGATCCTCGTCATCTTTCTCCGACTTCAAATGGAATGTCTCCACGGCTACACCAGCAGCCGTGAATCCCTTCAGCAACCCAATTAGCGGCACGAACAATTTGGTCGAGGCAACCGAAGTACAACTCGGAGACCTGTCAACATACACATCCCGGAACTGGGCATTCCCCTCTGATTGGCGAATGAATCCCCTGACCAATTACCCCATGCTCAGATTCGCGAAAGTGAGTGCTGGGAATCCAAAGACAATTGCATCTACCGAGGTGCTGTACGCTGAGTACCTCGTTCTGGATGATGACATCACCATCCTTGCCGATGACGCGGGCTATGGACAACTGAAAGCAGATGCGATTTTCGGAACCGGTCAAATTACGGTACAACAATACACCGCAACCGAGGGCTGGACAATGGTCTCACCTCCTGTCAGTGCTTCCGTGGCCAGTATTGGGGACAACGTGGGCACCTTTGGCGCAAACAGCGACGCCAACGTGTCCTCTTGGAACACCACCACCTATGGCTGGGCCGATGAAACTGCCGAAGATTTCACGGCGGGCAAAGGTTACGTGGCCTATTTGGGGGCAAACGGTGTCTCCTCTGACGCGACAGGTCCCTGGACCTTGGAGTTGACGGGAGCGGTGAACACGTCGGTGACGCCGAGTTTGGCCTACACTGCCTACGACGCCGAAACCAGTGCTTGGTTGACGTTCGAATCCACCTCGGGCAGCGCCGCGAACGGCTGGAACCTCGTCGGCAACCCCTTCCCATGCGCGCTCGACCTCAGCACCGTGAGCTTCAGCAATGTCAACGCGGCAGCGTACGTGTTCAGCAATGGCAGCTACGTACCACTGACGGCAGGAGCGGACTACTACATCGCGCCGATGCAGTCGTTCTTCGTTCAGGCCACCGACGCGGGAACGCCCAGCATGGGCACCCTGACGATGAGTGCGAACTGCAACACGGCGCAAGCGCCGGCCTTTCGCGACGTCATGGACCAAATCGTGCTGGTCGCCAGCGGCGAAGGCGCCACGTCCGATGACCTCGTGTACCCGATGCGTGACGACGCCACCTTGGATTTTGAAGGAGCGTACGACGCTTGGCACCTCGGCAATGGCAACGGAAAGGTGAACCTGTTCTCCCTCGAGAACGGCGAGGCCTATGCGGTGAACGCCACCGCGCCAGTTTATGGCATGCACCAGCAGTGGACGGTCGCGTTCCGCCACGACGCGGCAGGTACCTTCGAGCTTGCGCTCGACGAGAGCTACTTGCTGGAGGAGCGTGCGCTCGAAGTTGAGGATCCCGCAACGGGCGCACTGCACAACCTCTTTGACGGCCCGATGAGCTTTGAATACGGCACGCCCGGGGAAAACTTGACCTTCGTGCTCCACGTCGATCGCCTGGGCGGTCCGACGGGCAACGCAAACAGCGTGGACGCGCTCGAGGCAACCGAGGAAGCCCTCCAGGTCGTGGTGACCGCCGATGGGATTCAGATCGCGCTGAACGCCGACGGCAACTGGGCTGGATCCCTTTTCGATGCGCAAGGGCGCAACGTGATGGACATCCAGTCGAATGGCCGTGGGCAGTGGCAAGAAGGTTTGGCCTCCATCCCCGCCGGCAGCTACCTGCTGCACCTCCAAAACACTGACGGAGAGCAGCCCGCGCTCCAAACCCGTTTCATCAAGCAGTAATTTGAAAAGCACATCCACATGAAAAATATTTTGCAACTCACCCTCGCAGTCGGCTTCATCGCCTCTGCCCATGTGCTCCTCGCGCAACCCGGGATGCAAGCCGCGCCCGGCATTCCCATCGACGGCGGCCTGAGTGCCCTCATCGCCGGTGGCGTCGGTTATGGCGTAAAGAAAATGCGCGACCGCAAGCGTGCGGCGGCGGAAAACGATCAATCGCCAGAGGCATAAGTTCGGCCCCATTGTGAAAACGATTGTCTCCGACATGACGAAAGCGGCCCGTGAGAACGGGCCGCTTTTTCGGTTCCTCAGTGTGGGGTTCCTCGGCTACCTCGCTTGGCATTTGGCCTACACCTTTTATCTGCGCGATCACACCTTGATGGACGAGTATGTCATCCACAACCTCGTGGTGATGAGCGAATGGACGATGACCCAGCTTGGATGGGACGTGCTGGACCTGTTCTCGCCTGGCGCCTTCCGCAATCGGCTCGGGCTGGTGGGCGGCCAGGGACTCGTGGTGGGCGTCTCCTGCGACGGCATGGCCCTTTTTGCGCTCTTTTCCATTTTTGTGCTCGCCTATCCGGGGCGGCCGTTGCACAAGATTTGGTACATGCCGCTGGGTGTGGCGACTGTTCACTTTGCGAATTACCTGCGGGTGATGGCCCTGATGTGGATTCAGGTGTACTGGCCGGAATCGTTGGACTTCAACCACCATTACACCTTCACGGTGCTCGTTTATGGCGTCATTTTCCTGCTTTGGTACATTTGGGCTGTAAAAATTGTAGGTGACAAAGGCATTTGACAGATGGATCCAGGCCCAACACGCACCGCCCCACACCCGCCCCTCTTCCCCCCCGGCTTCCCTTGGTGGGCGGTCATGGTGCTGTTCATGCTGGTTACCGGCTACTTCCAAAACTGGGTCCGAAACCAATTTTACTGGTACAAATCCGAACTCCCGGCCGTGGCCGCCGAGTTCGCCGGCTGGACAGACGCCGACCGCACGGCATGGTGGGCCGAGCACCGCGCAGAACACCCCTTCCGGTATCGGGAGATGCACGCTGTCGCCCAAGCCATCCTGGACACCTGGCCCCTCGAGCGCATCGTCGTTTTGGACTACGCCTTGATTTTCGCCTTCATCGGGATGTTCTTCATTTGCGACGCGTTGTTCCTGCGGGTGTGCAATGCGCGCAAGCAAATCCCCTTCTTGAAAATCATCTACGTCTTAGTCGGGGCGACGTTGTTCTTTCTGACAATCCTCAAGGCCAAATATCCCGGCGCCCACAACCTCGACGGCGGCCTCTTGCCGTTCCTCATGTCTCCCATGCCATCCTTTGTCCTCGTGCTGTTTCCTTGGCTCTTGCGTCGGACGCACGGCAAGTGATCGCACGCCGTCCACAGGCTGGATTGGGGGTTCTGCAAGTTCTGGATGCCATTAAAGGCTTGATGCCACCGTTTTTTGGCCGCAATGGCCCGAAAAGGAGTTCAAGAGTCAATCACCCCTTCTAATCATCCAGCGACAACAAGCAACGGACGGAAGCCCCGTTACGCTGGTTGATCGAAGATGAACCGAAAGTGTCATCGTTGAAGCTGAGATCCCGGTAAAAAGCGTTTGATGCTCCGCTGAGCGGAGAGTGTAGGATTCGAACTCAACTGACTTATCTAACTGGCTATCACGCCATTCGACTCCATGGAGGGTCAACGGACATTTTCCGGGTCCGGTTGTGCCTCCTAGGTAAACCATGCAGTTAAACTGCATTTTACCCTGAGAAATTGATTGGATTCTAAACTCGCACAGATTCAAACGCTTGTTGGAAATGTCTACAATCTGAGCATCTTTTGAAAAACACCGGCAATGGTGTAAAGCACGATCTCTCCGCAAAGAAATTTACCGGGCCTTTGGCCTGCTGCGCGATGACCCCTGCGCTCAGGTGAACGAATTGGGCATCCCGTTCTATTTGAACGTGGGGCTGAATTTGGTCAGTCCTTGGGGCTGGTGGAGCTCGGTGGGATTTCCGATGGAAGACATCCTGCGCTTGTTGTCCGTCTTCACTCCTTTAAGCACCGAACGGACATGCCCGCCTCAGGAGCAACGTCGTTTGAACGAACGATGGTGGCTCCCTCGTAATAAGCCGGCCCTGTGTAATCGAATTTCCGATGCCACGGATGGCTTCCCGCGTCCTGCGAAGCGGTCCAGTAGTAGCCCTGCTGGTATTCCCCTTCAAATTCACCCGTTGTTGCGTTTCGCCAGCCCTTGACATTGGCGGAGAAGCCACTGTCGTTTGTGCTGGGACCGATGCCTTGTGCCAACAGCGCAAGCGGGTCACCGGAAACCGCAGTTTCGAGTGCGGTCCAGTCTGCATCTGTTGCCAAACGGTATCCTGCTGGACACAACTCTCCGCCGGTTAGTGCCATGTGGTTGTACAGTCGGAAGGTCTCATCCAAGCCGATTTCAGCCACGGCTCCCTCTGACGCCGAACTCCAATCGGATGCACTCAATCCACTCGGGATGGACGAGCCATCGCGGTAGATTGTCACGCGCAGGTCTTCCTTCATCCAGCAGTCGTCGCCGACTTCAACCGTGGGGTAATAATGGTTGTCGTAATAGATTCCATTCGTACCACACGTGAAATCGGTCGTGAAAGACAAGGTGTCGCCATAGCTTCTGCCAAATCCATTCTCTGCGTAAAAGGCAAAATGGTATTCCGTCCCTGCCGGGAGATTCAACATCTTCAAATAAATGGTCCCTGCGTTTGCAACCCCGTCATCCCCGCCGGTGACTCCACCAAAATTGAGGGATGAGTAAACCGTGGAATCGCTCAAATCCGAGTTTTCGCTCACAATGAACCCAACCTCCAAGATGGCCTCGTCACCTGCCATGTAATTCACATAGCCATTCAATTCTCCTTCCTGCGCGTTCACTCTTGTCGCTCGGCGCGTCTCAACAATCGGCAGGCTTGGCTCCTTGACGCAGCGAACCGAGTATCCAAAATTGTTCAACGGCTCTAGGACCGGCTGGAACAATTCAAATTGCGAAGACATTGCTTGGTAAGCGTTGGGGCTTTCTTGATTTGCCCACCAGACGGCCAGGTTGTTGATTCCTGAATATCCCCATCCTTCCAATCCTCCACGAAACCCTGCTGGAAGGCCTTCGAATGAGGTTTGGGTTCCCCCACCGTCCCAGTCATCAAAAGACTTCAACATATGCCCCAACATGGTCGTGCCCCCAGCGAAAGCGATCAAGCTGTCCCAGTCCGCATTGGTAGAAACATGCCATCCCGTCGGACAAACGCCACGCTCGTCGCGGATCGCGAAGTGATTGTACAGCCGACCGAACGTTTCCAGGTTCAATGAATCGCCCTCATAAACCGCCTGTGCGCCGGCAGTCGTTTCCAACCACGCAGCCTCGCCCAAGTCCCCTGCGATGGCATCTCCATTTGCGTAGGTCTCCGTGCGCAAATTCTCTTGGAACCAACAGCTGCCATCAGCATAAAGCACCGTTTCGTAGTCGTACCCTGCATAAGACACCGTGGAATGACCGCAGGCAAAAGCAACTGGGGCACGCTCTCCCTGAATACAACGGACGTGGCTAGCCATTTGCATCTCATCCATCCAAAAATCCGGTCCCCAGTCCTGAAATCCCACAACAATCCCCTGGTAAGGAGGAGGGGTCAAATTTGACGTCATCAAAAAGCGTTCATTGCCTCCTGAAATTGCATAACTATCATTGAAATGCAAACCTCCAGGGTCAAATGCTCCAAAACCCTTCAGCCGAAAGCACGACTCCTCCGACGGCTGGGCCCTCAAGGATGACCAATCCGGGCTGTCGCCGTTCTCGACCCTGACCAGATTCTCCTCCATGGTGACCAAATCCATCAAGGTTGGGACACGCCACCCTTCAGGACACAAGCCCTCCGGTCGTTGGACTGCATAGGCGCTGTACAAATAACCGTTCCATTCCACTCCTCCCCAAGCATCTATATAGCCCTCCAAATCTGGATAGCCCTCGCCGAAATAACTAACAACGCCATCGCTTGCATCGGTGTTTTCATCGAACTGCGCGGACCAATGGTTCCGGAGAATTGGTGTGCCATCGGCATAATTGTCTGCGCGCAAATTGTCCCGGAACCAACACTGATCACCGAGCCCGACCAAATTGTACTCCACCCCTTGATAGACCAAGGATTCCTGTCCACAGGCTGCCATCGTTTCATCCGAACAGAACAGCCCGGTTCGGAAGGTCATGGTGTCCCCGTAGCTTCTGCCATTGTCGTCGTTGATGAACGCGACATAGTAGTAGGTCGTGCCCTCTTCAAGAGAAGAAATCGTGGCACTGATGGAACCGGTGTTGAACGTCCCCGCCACTTCTGTGCTGTCCGACAAGTCTGACGACCTTCCCCACACAAATCCCGCTTCCGAAATTTCTCCTGTCACCTCATCGACCAAAAACGTTCCTGAAAGGCCCGATTGTGCTTCTGTGATGCCGCTTGCCTCTCCCGTTTCCACGAGTGATGGCAAAGACAGTGTGGTGAAGCTCAGCGTATCGCCATAGGTTGTGCCCACTTCTGACGTTGCATAGGCCGTGAAATAATGGGTTTCATCTGGAGCCAATTCCGTTAGCTCTGCCTCGAACATCCCGCCATTCAAGGTTGCAGCCAAGGAAGCGCCATCGTTCAAGTCAGGCTGAAGTCCCCAAATGAAACCCTGCTGCGTCACTGCCGAATCGCCTTCGGAGACGATTGCCCCGTGGAGCATCGCTCCCGTTTGCCCGATCGCACTCGCCGCAGCGGTGGTCACGGATGGAGGCGCTGCGCCAGACCCCAAAAGGCAGCGGACACTCGCGCCCATTCGCTGGTCATTCAACGAGCGCTGAATGCCATTGGTCCCCCAAGTCAACGCACGATAAATTTGATGCGTGCTCGTCCAAACAAAGTGATACGAATTCGCATTGTAGAAGTCTCCGACAAACCCTCTACTGCCCAACGGCAAAGCGCTGTACCCGGTCGAATTGTTCCCGTCCCATGCTGGGGCAGCGGATTTCAAATCGAGGTCCTCATCTGTGCCCCTCCAATTGTTCGTGAAATCGGAATAATCCAGCTCCTCTTCCGGAACGCCGAGAAAGCGTTCGAGATCTTTCCATTCATCATCAGAAGGAACGTGCCAGCCCGTCGGACAGATGTTCTCTTCTGCCACCACCGCGAATTGATTGTACAGGTATCCCTTCTCTGCCACCGTTGAGGCCTCGTTGCTCATCGCGCATCTGGCTGCAGTGGTGGCATTTTGCCACTCCGTACCATCCGCGACCTCCGGGATGGACGTACCATCTGCGAAAGTGGACGTCTGCAAATTTTCTGAAAACCAACACTGATCGCCGATTTGCGTCGTGCCATAAACATGGCCGTTGTAGGTTACCGTTTCGACGCCGCAATCAAATGGCGGCAATTCATACGTGAACTGAAGGGTATCGCCGAAAGAATATCCAAAGTGATTCTCAGCCCATGCAGAGTAGTAGTAAGTGGTGCCGACCTCCAAATCTGACAATTCGAAGTCAAAAATGCTGTCCAAAACCTCCAATTGCCAACTCTCTGCCCATTCCGCCGGTGGGTAATCGTTGACGTCAGCTGTGACTGAATCGGCAGAAGCCAAATCGGAAGAGCTCCCCCAAACAAAACCCACCGCAGATACGGCGCCCGGCCCCGTGTAGAACACCTCACCTCGCAAAACCGAATCCGATGATGCCAACGTATGGACATGTGGCATTTGGATGTAGTAAGAAACGGGGTACTCCATGGCAGCGGCTCGCGGCGTTGCCAGCCACTCTTGATATTCCGGGTTCGCCTCCACCTGATCGCTGTTCATCCGAACACAACGTACACTTGCACCATGAGACTCATCTGCACCCAGCATTCGGCCAGGAATGGGATTCGCCAGATGAAAACTCGAATTGTTCGCAAAGTATGGCAGGGAGTCCGGCACAACATCTGACTGAAAACTCAAAGCGTAAAATTGCGTCGTGGGTTGGTCCTCGTAATTGCCTCCTCCGATGTGAACCGGCTCGAATTCCGCCCATTCGCCGTTCTCCCCCCGCCTTTGGGCATTCACCAATTTATCCGATTCGTTTGCCCACGTTTGCAGGTTGTCCAACTGCGTGGAGTCCGGGAGGGTCCATCCGGGAGGGCACAAGCTGCGCGAATCCAAGATTGCCGCTGGCGTGTAATGCAGACCAAACTCATCAAGGACAGGAAGGCTGTCGCGGTACAAGGCATACCCCGCCCCTTCCAGCGACTGCCATGCCGTCGCCTCCGTTGCATCCGTGATTGAATCGCCATTGGCAAAGCGCATGGTTTGCAGGTTCGAATCGAACCAACAATTGTCCAAATAATCCCGCTCCCCAGTAGCCCCTCCGTCGCAACGAAGCGAAACGCCATAATACATCACATTGAGGAAATTGCTGCACGGATCGTACGTCCCCGGAGGTACCGGAGGCACGCGTGCCGCCTCGATCCGGGCCATCAACTCCAGTGTCTCGTAGTACAGCGTATCACAGTCGTAGGTGAACCAAATCCGACCATCTGCCAACGTCTCGATGAGCCAATACTTTTCGGAAATGGTTTCCTCAAGCAATCCACTCAACGTATCCTCATAAAGCCTGATTGCCGAAAGCATCTCCTCGTAATCACATTCGAAATGGACCTCATCCGGCGTTGCACACAATGGCGTCACTTGCGCCTGCACCTCGAAAGAGGTGGCCAACGCAATCAAAAACAAAAAGCCAAATGACACAAAGTGGTTGTGCACGATTTTCTTCATAGCGGAACGGATAAGGAGAATGGGTAAGTTTGGCTGACGCTCACGACGCTCGGCGAGCGCTGAATACGTCATAATTACCGACAGAAAACACATTCGAACCTACGAATAAAAACCAAGGAATTGTGTGAATTCACGCAAATAGAGGCGTTTTGTGATGAATTGTCACGGAATTCCATAGAGGCTCAACCCAAAATCTCATCAACAAAGGCTCGATAGCCATCCTGAATTGCGATCGCAGAATTGGGGACCTGTCGGTCAAGCCCCAAGTCTTCCAGTGTTGGCATTGCCGGATGCTCGCTTAGACATTCTCCTTTCGGTTCTCCGCGTGGCCACATGCCGCCACCCCGTCTTCGTTCGTCTTCAAAACGGTTTCTCGGCCCGTATTGTGGCACGCCACCCGCGACGGGCGCATGGCCGTTGTGCTGAGCATGGCACAAGGCTGCCGCCATTCTGGAGGCTCCGCTGCAACGATGACTTCATCGAGGAGGCACTCATCGGACAGCATTTCGTAGGGGCCGACCGCATGCGTCCGATTTAAAGAGAAGAGCGGTTGGCATTCGGAAGGTTTGGTCGAAGGGCAGCGGACGAGGTCAGATCCACGCGTCCGGAATCAAAGTTCGCCTGACTGCACGCGGTGGATGATGTCGACGAGGTTTTCCGCTGGGTCGAGCTGCCATTTTTGGCGGATTTGCGAACGGAGGTTGTACACGTACGAAGGGCTGCAAGCCATGCGCTTGGCAATTTCAGTCACGGGTATGGATTGGCCCAAATGCCGGGCCACTTCCTGCTCGGACGCCGTGAGCAAGTCCCAGAGGTTGTGGCCTATGGGCACGATGCTTGGTTTGGCCAACAACAGCTTCAAGGCCAACTCCGCCTCATCGTTGGAACCGGTTACCTCAATGGCATCCCGCAAGACCTCCCATTCCTCGGCGAACCGAGGCAGCCGAGCCATTCCTCGGGACCACATGCCCAGTACGAAGAACGCCAGCACCCCGTCGAAGGCGAACAGCCAGCGCAGCGCGGTACGCCGCCCACTCCACTTCAGCCGAACCAGCCGCTCGTGCGCAAGCGTGGTATCGAACAGCAGGTCCAACCCCTCGCGGTCCTGAATCACCCGCACGTGCAGGGCCTCAAGGCCCACTCGCCCCCACTCCCAGAGCACGGAATCGGAAACGTTGGCCCAAGCCGGGCGTTCCCCCTTCCGCTGATAAAACACTTCAAACCCCTCCGGCACTGCCCGCCGGGCTTCTCGCAGCTCCTCATCCGTGGAAATGGACACGTGCGACTGCCACCCCGACAAGTCGTTCGCCTCAAGCCAATCCAGCAACTGCTGCGAACTGCTCAGCGGAGACGCGAAAGACACCAACGCCATCCAAGCCACCACCACCACCCCTCCCCTCGCGGCTTGCCTCCGGAGCCAAGGCCCCAACGAGACCTGATCCTCCAGATTCAACCGTGCCCGCAATCCGTGCCGAACGTTGTAAATCGTGGACATGCTCACGTGCAACCTCCGAGCGAGGTCCTTCGATTGCTCGCCGTTGATGAGCCCGATGGCCACCTCCCGCTCAAGTGCTGACCACTCTGCAGCCCCTGGAATGGCATCCAGCGACACCTTTCGGTAGCGCTCAACCAGCGTCCCAAGGGCAAACAAGGCACGGCGACGCCCGACCAAAGCGAGCCTCCGATTGCTTGAAACGGCCCGCTGCACTATCCGTTGCAGGTCCTTTGTGGTCGCCTCCATCATCGAACGGTGCAGCGAATGGCAAAGCACCATCCAAGCCCCTGCCAACACCCCTGCGACCAACAACAACAAGGCAATAACAAATCCAGCCACCGTTCCCCACCTCCAAGGAACGGACACACTGATCACCTGTTGGTTGCATGCTATCGGGGTTCCGCCTCGAAAGGCAACGGGGATGGCACGCAAGGAGTCCCACACCACTGCCCGTTCAGCACTTCCCGACCACGGCTCGAACAGGCCGCGGTTTGCCCCAAGCTCCTCCGCTACCGCAGAAGAATCCAACTCCGACATCCGGTCATGGAAAAAGCCGCGATACGACGCGAACAAGGTCGAATCGTTGATCCATTGCGCGTGCCGCGTCAAGATGTTCATGGCGGCCAACTCGCGCCCCTCCAAGGGCCGGTCCAATCGAATCAGACTCGCGGTCCCCTGGGCCATAACGGAGTCCCCCATCGCCATTGCGGTTTGCAACTTGGTCAGGAGCAAGGCGTTCCGTTCGCCGCTGAAGACGAGGGAGAGTTCATCATTTTCCCCCTCGATGGATTGAAGGGCATCCAACCCGAGGCTCGCCCATTCGATTGATTTGCTGCATTGACCGAGGAGAAAGCTCACGTAGGCCAAATTGTTGACATGCGTAGGAATCTTGTTGTCAGGAACAAGTGCATAGGCCCGCTCAAAGGACACGATTGCAGCCGGATAATCCCGCAACTCTACCTGAACGCTGCCCAAACCCTGCAGCGCCATGATCTGCATGTCCAACGGCTCCTCAAGCGATGCCTGAACGGCTTGTTCAAACAGCATGCGGGCCGATTCCAAGTCGCCCGATCGGATGGCCGCATAAGCCGCAGCGTAATGGAGCGGACTCGGTCGGTCGGGGCACTCGGGACCAAGGATGAGGGAAGAATCAATCGGCGCATCCAATTGATTCCATGCCACACGCCGCAAGAATTCGGCGTTGAGCAAGCTGTCGCAGTCGCCCTCCCGCTTGCCGTAAGCCCACATGCGTGCAGCGGCAAGTTGGAACTTGATGGGGTCGTATTCATTCACCAAAATGGACTGAACAAGGGCCTCCGCCAATCCCTCCTTGGATTGCGCGCCCCCCTTTGCAGCGAGCCCCGCCAACAACACCACCAGGCAAAATCTTCGCATTGTCATTCCATCGCTGCTTAGTGACCCGGTGAAGGTACATCCGGTTCACGTAAGCGCCTCAAGGGACGGCAACCTCATTGAATTGCGCGAAACGCATCCTAAAGCATTATTTAATAGTGACTTACAACGCCTTAGCGCCTGATTTTTTCACGCATTTTATGTGAATGACAGAATCCTGATAGTTGTCAGGATTCATTCCATTTCCGGCGAACAATGGCGGCAACAACCAACCCTCCGTGGGCGACTGGCGTAAATTTACAGAACGTTTCTACGGATTTATCGAAAAAGCATGAAGTTCAAGCTCACCGTTTTTCTCGCGTTGGTTACATCCCTCGCGGCACACGCGCAGTACCAGTCTGCCGTAGTCACCGACGTGCAAGGCGACAAGGTGTACATCCGAGTGGCTCCCCTTCTGCTCCGCGGGGATTTGGACACGCTTTACGCCACTGCGGAGGACTTGCAAAACCAAATCGACAACCTCTCCTGGGCGGACGTCCTCGAAAATGGCACCACGCCCGGCGTTGATGTGGATTTCTTTGGGTTCGACGCCATCGGCATCGGTCAGGTGACCACGACTGGAACGTTTACGGGTGACAGCTTGGTTTTGAACAAGGATGCTGCGATTGCGGGCCGGTTGAATGTCACGGATGTTGTATCCCTGAGCGACTCGTTGTTGGTGGAAGGAACGGTGGTGTTGAACGACTCGCTTCGGGTGGTGAAGGCGGTTTCAATGGGATCGCGGTTGCACGTGACGGGCGTGACGGCATTTGGCGACTCGGTGCACGTGGTAGGAAACGTAGATTTCGACGCCCTCTTCAACGTGGACGGCGCTGCGACATTTGGCAGCACGCTTGCGGTGACGGGCGAGACGACGTTGAGCGACACGCTGCATGCGGCGGCGCCGGCCCTCTTTGCTGACTCGGTGGACGTGGGCGGCGACTTGCGGGTGGCGCAGAGCGCTTCCGTGGTCGGCAACGCTGCGATCGGCGGCACGTTGGGGGTGACGGGCGCGGCGACGTTGAGCAGCACACTGGCCGTGACGGGGGTGACTTCGCTTTCGGACTCCTTGCATGTGAGCGGCAGTGCCGACATCGATGGCAACTTGAACGTGGACGGGGCGACGACGTTGGATGGTACGACGGTCGATGGCGCGTTGGATGTGAATGGCAACGGCGATGTGAGCGGCACGTTGGGCGTCGGCGGGGCGGCGACCATGGGCAGCACGCTTGCGGTGACGGGCGAGACGACGTTGAGCGACACGCTGCATGCGGCGGCGCCGGCCCTCTTTGCTGACTCGGTGGACGTGGGCGGCGACTTGCGGGTGGCGCAGAGCGCTTCCGTGGTCGGCAACGCTGCGATCGGCGGCACGTTGGGGGTGACGGGCGCGGCGACGTTGAGCAGCACACTGGCCGTGACGGGGGTGACTTCGCTTTCGGACTCCTTGCATGTGAGCGGCAGTGCCGACATCGATGGCAACTTGAACGTGGACGGGGCGACGACGTTGGATGGTACGACGGTCGATGGCGCGTTGGATGTGAATGGCAACGGAGATGTGAGCGGCACGCTGGGCGTCGGCGGGGCAGCGACCTTGGGCAGCACGCTGGGGGTGACGGGCGAGACGACGTTGAGCGATACGCTGCATGCGGCGGCACCGGCGCTGTTTGCTGACTCGGTGGACGTGGGCGGCAATGCCGCGTTCGCGGGGACGGTGCAGGTGAGCGGCGCTTCGACGCTGAGCGCTGTGCAGGTGAATGGGGCGCTCGATGTGAACGGACAGGCCGATGTGAGCGGGGCGACGGCGCTCGGCAGCACCCTCGCGGTGACGGGAGTGGCCACGTTCGCGGACACGTTGAAGGCGGCGGCTCCGGGCTTGTTTGCCGACAGCTTGGATGTGGCAGGGAATGCCCACGTCGCGGATGTGTTGTATGCAGACAGCATCGTGTCGGGGAAGGTGGTGAATGCACAGGTTCGGGATTTGGCCAACCACAACACCGACGGCCTGGTGGAAACCAGCACGAATCGCTACTTCACGCCAGCGAGGGAGCAGCTCCTTCAGGCCCAAATCGACAGCCTCGACACGTTCCTGTGGAACCTGCTGAATCAGCTCTTCGACCCGCCATCCGTGATCACGAGCGCGGCGACCCCAGTTGCGGCGTACACCGCGTCCATTCACGCGACGTTTGATGCAGGCGGGGCTGAAGTGGAGGATTCAGGTTTTGAGCTGTCGTTGAACAGCGACCTCAGCGACTCCACGGTCTACGCAGCAACCGGCGCGGAATCGCTCGCCGAGGCCCTCTCGAGTTTGACCAAAGGAACGACGTATTACTACCGCGCCTTCGTGGAAACCATCATGGGCCGCGCAGAAGGGGCCATTCAGAGCTTCACGACGGTCGATGATGCGCAAGTTTCGACGCTGTCGGCCACCAGTGTTGGGGCGTCTTCAGCCAACCTGCGGGGCCAAATCACCAGCACCGGCGGCGGCACGATCAGCTCGACCAACTTTCAATACAGCACGAATTCTTCTCTCAGTGGCGCTTCGACGGTGGGAGGCAGTTCGAACAGTGGAACGTTCAATGGCGGCATTTCAGGATTGAGCGCGGGCACGACCTATTACTACCGAGCACGCGCCACGAATGAGGCGGGAACGGCATCCGGGACGATCCAGAACTTCACGACCATCGGTTTGGCTTCGGTGACAACCGGCAATTCGAGCAGCGTGGGACCGACGACGGCCACCCTCAGCGGTTCGGTCACGGGCACGGGGGGTGGAACGATCAGCGCCACGGGATTCCAGTACAGCACAAATTCCTCCTTCAGCAGCCCTTCAACGAAGACGGGCAGCAGCACCAGTGGCACTTTCACTGCGAATTTGACGGGCCTGAGCGGCAACACGACTTACTGGTTCCGTGCGTACGTGACGAATGAGGCAGGAACGCAATACGGAACTTCGAAAAGCTACACGACCCAATCCCTCGGTCCGTGCGCAGGGGTGTTCACAAAGTCTTACGATGGCCACAATTATCCATTGGTCGAGGCAGGTGGGGAATGTTGGTTTGCTGAAGATTTACAGGCGACAAGTGGATTGGTGACCGTTTCGACGAGCAACCCCGGAACCAGTCCAGGTTACACCATTGACCCTGCTGGTGGTTACATTTACAACACCCAGGCATTTAGTTTGGGGGCGTGCCCCAGTGGTTGGCGCGGTGCAACAGTGAGCGATTGGGAGGCCGTGAGGTCTGACAACATTATTACACCAGGCACCTATGCATCATCGCTTGCTTTGACCCCTTGCAACACCTCTGGAGCGCAATCTGTAAAGCTTGCTGTGGGCGCGGGATATACGACATACCAAGTTGCGGCTTATCTTCCTGGTTGGATTCAGTCCTACACAGGATTCGAGTCATGTGCGTCAGGTTCAGGTTCAGGAGCCACTACAGTCTTGGCTCGAATTCGGTGTGTGAAGAATTGACCCGCGAGCAGGTTGGATTCTAAAAAGGCTGGTCCCACAAGTTGTCGGGACCAGCCTTTTTCATGGATACATCGTTGAGTGACCTCAAGATGGCGATTCATCCATTCCATTCCAGTCGGCGAGCGCAGCGAGCCCTCACCGTTCCAGTTTCCGTTCCTGTCCCCTGAATCCTGCCTCTCCTTCGCGAGCGCAGCGGAGAGACCAAGACTCGAACCACACCTTTGCATTTCATTCACCCTCAGAACTTTAAGGGGGTAACGTTGCACAGGGGGGTAACGATTTAGCTAACTCGAATTCCGAGGATTTTGCACGAATATGCAC
>ENA-OUOG01001165-OUOG01001165.1-marine-metagenome-genome-assembly--contig:-NODE-1165-length-31300-cov-5.567851_pt1 | contig 31300 bp, 27 predicted proteins | sample MGYA00248635_ERZ508505 | MGnify/ENA primary metagenome ERZ508505 (study PRJEB26176, sample SAMN06267871) | marine metagenome | isolation source: Saanich Inlet, British Columbia, Canada | place: Pacific... | reverse complement strand
TGGTACTTCTTGAACTTTGTAGGAAAAAGAACATCCAATTTGACTTCCGTCACCTAGTAATTTCTCGAAATTTGGTAAGTCTTGAGGAGTTGAGATAATTAATATTTCTCTGATTCCCGAACTCATAAGAGTAGCCAAGGGATAGTAAATCATAGGCTTGTTGTAAACTGGCATTAATTGCTTGCTTACTGCTAATGTGAGTGGGTGAAGCCTAGTTCCCGAACCTCCTGCTAATATTATTCCTTTCATAGTGAATGGGTCGTTTTTGAAACGCTAAAATAAGCTTTCTTTCAAGTATGTACAAACTAAAACAAGTTCTATCGCCTTGCAACAGTGAATTTAATTAAGATAATGGCTCTATTGATTTTTCTGAGAAAATACTTCTGTTTTTCGAAACCGATTTTTGAATTGACATTTAAACACAACCAAACTAATCCACCACTTCCACAAATTTGTAGCCAACTCCTTTCACTGTTTTGATGTAATCGTCTCCAATTTTTTCGCGTAATTTTCTGATGTGAACGTCAATCGTTCTGTCGCCTACCACAATATCATCTCCCCAAACCGAAGCAAATATTTTCTCGCGAGTAAATACATTGTTTGGTCTGGACATGAGTAAAGATAACAATTCAAATTCTTTCTTTGGCAATGAAATCTCTGTTCCTTTTTGAATAATTATGTATTTTTCTCGGTCTATTTGAATAGATGAATTATCAATTTGATTTTCAGATTCTAGAACATTTCTTCTCAGTAATCCTTTTATTTTGCTCAAAAGAACTTTAGGCTTTATTGGTTTTGTAATATAATCATCAGCTCCTGCATCAAATCCAGCGATTTGCGAGTAATCTTCTCCTCTTGCTGTTAAAAAGGTAATCACAGTGCCTGATATCGAAGGAATTTTTCTGATTTCTCCGCAGGTTTCAATTCCATCCATCTCTGGCATCATTACATCAAGAATGATTAAATCAGGCAAGAAAGTTGAAGCAATTTCAATGGCTTTTTTCCCATTTGAAGCAGTTTTCACTTCATACCCTTCTTTTACCAAATTGTATTCCAGTAAATCTAGAATGTCTTCGTCATCATCAACTAATAAAATTTTATTTGATTTCATATTGAATTATAAAAATTGTGAAGCAAATAAAGGCTTTTTTTACACAGAGTAAAAAACTTTCGTAAAAAATCTACATAAAAATAAAGGTGAGTTAACATTAAGTTAATATGAAAGAAAGTTCTTTGCACTAAATAAATAATGCAATGAAAAAAGTACTATTAATCACCTTTTTGGTTTTCACATCGTTAAGTTACTCACAATTTTCCATTAATGGAGTTGTAACCAGTAAAACAGACGATTTAATTGAGCCAGTTCCGTTTGCAAATATACTTATAAAGGGTACCAGTATAGGTGCTTCTACAGATTTTGATGGTAAGTTTAGTTTGCCTGTTTCCAAAGGAGTTTATACACTAGTGGTTTCTTCTGTTGGTTTAGATAATCAGGAAATTAGTGTTTCGGTTATAGACAAAAATGTTCCTTTAGCTATTGAATTAACATCTTCTTCTACCACAATCAAAACATTTACTGTAATTGATAGAGCCGTGGGTGGTTCTATTGCAATGGATATCAATGAAACAAAAGGAGCTCAGGGAGTAGAAAGTGTGATTGGGTCAGAAAAAATGGAAAAAACGGGTGCTTCGAGTGCAGATGATGCCGCAAAAAAAGTAGTTGGTTTGTCTGTTGTGGGATCGGGAAATGTGTATGTTAGAGGAATGGGTGATAGATATAATTCGGCTTATTTGAATGGATTGCCAATAGCATCGCCAGATCCGGATAAAAAAGTGATTCCATTGGATTTGTTTCCAACAAGTGTCATTAAATCAATGTCTATTAAAAAAGCATTCATGCCAAACTTAGAAGGAGATTTTGCTGGTGGAGCAATGGATATTTCTACGAAAGATTATCCTTCCGAAAAAGTATTTAAAATCTCTTTGGGAACTGGATTCAATTCTCAATCCATTGGCAGACAAAGAATGACATATAACGGTGGTAGTTTGGATTATATGGGTTTTGATGATGGAACGAGATCAATTCCTGAGGATATTGCAAATCAAGAAGCATACAGATCTACTGAAGGTAACGCACAATTATTTGCTAATAATTTGAATCCAGTTTTTAAAACAACTTTACCTAACTCTAGTTTTGGTTTGTTTGCTGGTAATCAATACGAATTGAAAAATAAGAAATCTAAAGTTGGATTTTTGGTAACATTAAATCATTCGAATGACAACAGATATTCCTTTGGTAAATACCGAGTTATAAATACGCAAGAAGATATTCAAATAGATTACGATTTTGAGGATTATACAACGAGTACATCTTCTTCTGCAATGGCGAGTGTAGGTTTCGATATCAATGAAAATCATTTGATTTCTTACAACTTTCTCTATGTAAATACTTCGGAAGATCAAACGAAAGAGGTATACGGTTCGCATTGGGATTACGCAAGAAATGTATATGCGAGAAGATTCACATTCAAGCAAAACAACTTAATGAACAATCAGTTGAGCGGTTCACACTTTTTGATGAAAGACAATAAATTGAGAGTAAATTGGTCTGCCGCACTGAATAACGCAAACAGCACAGAGCCAGACAGAAGACAATTGGTTTATTTCTATGACGATAAGGAAAATACAGACGATTACACAATCAATGCAACCGATAGAATTGAAAACCACAGATTTTTCTCTTTCCTGAAAGAAAGACAGTTTACTGCTAAATTAGAAGCTAAATACATTTTTAAGTACAATACAGAAAATGTGGAAGATGGATCAAAATTAGCATTTACGGCTGGTGGAATGATTAAAAGAAAAAACAGAGACTTTGATTTCACTCAATATGTTTATGATTTGAATCTTTCGTCAAATTCATTGGATGTTTTGAATCCGGATGGATACATCAATCCAAACTCACACGAGGCTGGTGAATTTAGTATTCAGGAAGCGTTGAATCCAGCGAGCGCATATCTGGCAACTCAAAATATAAATGCTGTATATGGATTTGTTGATTACAACATTACACCAAAATTTGAATTGATTGCAGGAGCTCGATTAGAATTAAGTGATCAAAAAATATCTTACCTAGACCAAACACAACCAGATTTTAAAAGAATAAATAGAATTGTATCGGCAGATGTGTTGCCAAGTTTGATTTTGAAGTACCAGCCAAATGATACAAATATCGTGAGATTCTCAGCGAGTAAAACAATTTCAAGACCAGGTTTCAAGGAAGTTGCACCATTTCAATACACAGAATTGTTTGCAGGAGCTACTACGGTTGGTAACCCTGAATTGGTAAACGGTGAGAACTATAATTTTGATTTGAGGTACGAAAGATACCCTAGATTAGGGGAATTTATGGCTGTAGGTGTTTTTTACAAACAATTAATAAATCCTATTGAAAAAACGATGGAGGTTGCAACGAACCAACTTCAATCTTTCCGTAATGCAGGCAATGCGACTGTGGCAGGATTAGAATTTGAGTATACCAAATCATTATCTTTCTTAGCAAAATCAGATACATCATTTTTGAAGTTTGTTTCTTTAGGGGTAAACGCAACTTATTTGTACTCGAAAGTAACATTTGATCCAGAAGCAAATTTGGCGCAAACCAACAGCGAAAGAGCACTTCAGGGAGCTTCTCCTTATTTGATTAATGTAGATTTAGCGTATTCAAGAACATTGAAAAAAGACTTAAAAGTAAATGCTAGTTTATCTTACAATGTATTCGGAAGAAGAATCTACAACGTAGGAATTTATGGACTTGGAGATGTGTATGAATTGCCAGTGAACTCATTAAATTTGGTTGCTGGAATTGAACTAAAGCATTTTAGTTTTGGAGTAAAAGTGAAGAACTTACTCAACCAAGATATCCGATTTGAGCAAGAAACTCCAAACGATCCAATCTTGATTAACTCCACAAGAAGAGGTGTATTTACTTCTCTATCTGTTGGGTATAAATTTTAAGCATAAACAGTATTAAAACTGGAAAGCACCTTAAACTTTTTGTTAAGGTGCTTTTTTCAACAAAAGTATTTAGGTTAAGTTATTATTATGAGAATTTTTAGGATTCTTAAAAATTACTTAACACAACAGAAAAATTCAGGTAAGATTAAAAGAAGTTATTTGTATCATATAAACAAAACAAGAAAAAACAAATGAAAACAAATTTCAAAACTTTCGGAATGATGATTTTGGCTGCAGGAATGGTAACTGCAACTAGCTGTAAAAAACCTGAAGGGTGCACAGATCCAAACGCAAAAAACTATGATGTTGATGCAGTGAAAGATGACGGTACTTGTATAGTGTCTGCTTTTAAAGTAGCTTCTACAACAATTTCAGGCGTAACGTACCAAAGAGTGACAGGAACTATTGATGAAAACTACACTTTTTCCAGCGATAAGAAATGGTTGTTAAGTGGAGGGATATTCGTAAAATCTGGAAATACCTTAACAATTCAAGCAGGAACAGAAATTTATGCTGCTGATGACGCTACAACTCCATTCTTGGCTATCCAAAGAGGAGCAAAAATCAATGCTGTAGGAACAGCTTCGGCTCCAATCGTGATGACAACAATTAAGACTGTTACAGGAACTCCATCTGCTGGAGATTGGGGTGGAATTATCATAAACGGAAAAGCCCAAATTAATAATGGATCTGAAGCAGAAGGTGAAGGAGGAACCGGAAAATATGGAGGAACTCAGGACAACGATAACTCAGGAACAATTAAGTATGTGAGAGTAGAATACGCAGGAAAACTTTTGGGAACAGACAATGAATTGAACGGGTTTTCTTTCAATGGAGTAGGAAGTGGAACGACTGTAGAGTACATCCAAGCGTACAGAGGTGCTGATGATGGAATTGAGTTTTTTGGAGGAACAGTTTCTGTAAAATATGCTGTATCTACAGGAAACGAAGATGATTCTTTCGACTGGACTTACGGATGGAGAGGAAACGGACAGTTTTGGGTTGTAAACCAAGAAGCTGGAGGTGGAGACAGAGGAATTGAAGCTGATAATAATGGTTCTGATAACACTTTGATGCCTTACTCAAACCCTACAATTGCTAATATTACATTGGTGGGTGTAGATGATGGAGATGCTTCAAACACAGGAATGAGATTGAGAGAAGGAACAAAAGGAAAAATTTACAACGCAATTGTAACAGGGTTTCCAAGTTCGGGAGTACGAGTTTCTGATGCTCAAACCACTACAAATATGACTGGTGGAGAGTTAGTTTTGAAAAACTCAAATGTATTCACAAACGGAACAAACTGGCGAGATTGTGCAGATTTTGAACCAACAAACGAAGCTACAAATTCAATTTCTACTGTTTCATTAAGCGGATTCATCGGAACTTCTTCAACTAATGCCTTAGACCCAACAACATTAGGTTCTTGGTTTACTGCTGGAACTTTTGTAGGTGCTGTGGAATCAAGCAACGACTGGACTGCAGGTTGGACTAAGTAAAACCAACTTTTATCAAACCTGAAAAGGGTAGCTAGAGTTTTTCTAGCTACCCTTTTTTTTGGCTAATTTTTTCTTCACGTAAATGTCAAAATGTCGGAGTATGTTCGATAAATTATTTTTGAAAAGGTACGTGGATTTTCATCCGTGCGGTATAATGTTGAAAACAGCTCAGGACAGGCTCAAGTCTTTGGTGGAAAAGCCTGTTAAGTTCCGATTCTCAGAAAACCTTTGAAAATTCTAGCCTTTTTTGGTAATAAAAAAAAATGAACTAAGCTTGAATGATCAATTATTTTTGATTTAAATAGGGCAGCATATTACCCCAATTTCTTTTTAATCTCATTCAATTTCATGAGCGCCTCAACGGGTGTAAGCGTATTGATATCCACATTGGCAATGTCATCTCTGATGTCTTCCAAAATTGGATCATCCAGATTGAAAAAACTCAATTGCATTTCTTCGTCTTTTTTGCCAATATCTTTAAGCTTATCGGAAGTATCGTGTTTGCTGTCGCCACTTCTTGCTTCTAGCTTTTCAAGCATTTCTTCGGCTTTTCTTATCACAAAACCTGGCATTCCCGCCATTTTTGCTACATGAATTCCAAAACTGTGATTACTTCCTCCTTCCACAAGTTTTCTCATAAAAAGAATTTTTTTGTTAATCTCTTTCACCGAAACATTATAGTTCTTTATTCTTTGGAATTGCTTGTGCATTTCGTTCAACTCGTGATAGTGAGTTGCAAATAATGTTTTTGCTTTTTTCTGAGGATATTCATGAATGTATTCCGTGATACTCCAAGCTATCGAAATTCCATCGTAGGTACTAGTTCCTCTTCCAATTTCATCCAAGAGAATCAAGCTTCGTTCCGAAATGTTATTCAAAATACTTGCCGTTTCATTCATTTCTACCATAAAAGTAGATTCGCCAGATGAAATATTATCCGATGCTCCAACTCGTGTAAATATCTTGTCTACAAAGCCCATTTCTACGGACTCGGCAGGAACAAAACTTCCCATTTGAGCCATCAAAACAATCAATGCAGTTTGTCTTAGTATTGCAGATTTACCCGACATGTTAGGTCCGGTAATCATGATTATTTGTTGAGAAACATCATCCAAAAAAACATCGTTTGGTATGTATTCTTCGCCCACAGCCAAACAGGTTTCAATCACTGGGTGACGCCCATTTTTAATTGTCAATTTGTTGCTGTCGTCTACAATTGGTTTACAGTAATTGTTGTGGATTGCCTGCATCGCAAAAGAAGACAAACAATCTATTTGAGCCACCAAATTGGCATTGTGCTGAATGGGAACAGTAAAATCAGAAAGTTCGAGCACTAAGTTTTCGAAAATCGAAGATTCCAGGGCAAGAATTTTTTCTTCTGCACCCAATATTTTGGTTTCATATTCTTTTAATTCCTCTGTGATGTATCGTTCGGCATTCACCAAGGTTTGCTTTCTTATCCATTCTTCGGGTACTTTGTCTTTGTGGGTATTTCGTACTTCAATGTAATACCCAAACACATTGTTGAAGGCTATTTTTAGAGAAGTAATTCCCGTTCTTTCACTTTCTCTTTGTTGCAAATTGAGCAAGTAATCCTTTCCAGAAAAGGCAATTTTCCTCAATTCATCCAATTCTTGGTTCACACCTTCCTTTATCACGTTTCCTTTGTTCAATAACACAGGCGCATCATCACAGAGTTCTTTTTCAATCTTTTGTCTCAATGAATCACAAGGATTTATTTGCTCGCTAATTAATTTTAGAGCAGCGATTTCAGAGGTTTCGCTTAGTTCTTTTACAGGAACAAGTGCATCTAATGAGTTTTTGAGTTGGTTCACTTCTCTAGGCGATATTTTGCCGATAGAAACTTTAGAGACCAACCTCTCCAAATCACTAATTTGACTCACGTTGGAAGTTAACTCCTCCAGCAGTTCCTTGTTATTCACCAAGCCTTCCACTACATCATGCCTTTTGGCAATCGCTTTGGTGTTTTTGAGTGGAAGAAGCATCCATCTTTTCAGAAGTCTTGCTCCCATTGGCGAAACAGTTTTGTCCAATACATCAATAAGCGTTGTAGCATCTTGATTATTGGATGAAATAAGCTCCAAATTTCTTATTGTAAATCTATCCAACCAAACGTAATGATCTTCTTCTATTCTCGAAAGAGTAGAGATGTGTTTCGACTCCTTGTGGTGAGTTTCTGATAAATAGTGCAACGCAGCACCCGCAGCAATTGTCGCAACTTTCAAATCTTCTACACCAAATCCTTTTAGAGTTTTTGTGTTGAATTGCTTGGTAAGTAAATCGTTTGCAAAATCGTTTGTAAACACCCAATCTTCCAATTGAAAAAAGTAGAATTTATTTCCAAACAGTTCGTTGAACTTCTTTTGATTCCCTTTTTGGAAAAGAACTTCGGTTGGCTTCAAACTCTGAATCAGCTTGTCGATGTATTCGGCCGAACCTTCAGCAACAAGGAACTCACCTGTGGAAATATCTAGGAAAGAAACTCCAATTACATGTTTTGAAAAATGAACGGCAGCCAAGAAATTATTTTTCTTTTGTTCCAACACATTGTCATTGAAAGTAACTCCAGGCGTAACCAATTCTGTCACTCCTCTTTTTACGATGGTTTTGGTCATTTTAGGATCTTCCAACTGATCGCAAATAGCTACTCTGTAACCTGCTCTTACTAGCTTTGGCAAATAAGTGTTCAGCGAATGGTGAGGAAATCCTGCCAATTCAATGTGGGCAGCTTTTCCATTTTTTCTTTTGGTAAGAACAATTCCTAGAACTTGAGCAGCAATCTTGGCATCATCTTTAAAGGTTTCGTAAAAATCCCCAACACGAAACAATAGAACAGCATCGGGATGCTTTGCTTTTATCGCATTGTATTGCTTCATCAACGGAGTTTCTTTCACTGCTTCTTTTGCCATTGTTCCTTCTTTTTTACAAGTTTTAAATGTACAAATTTATCAGCAGGTCTCAATTCTATTCCGTCAACTTCTTTTCAATAATTTCTCTAAAGGTTTTGTTAAATCTCTCAGAAAGAGACAATAAATTTTGATATTTAAAAATTCTAACTTAAAATCAATAACTATGACATCAATCACGCAAGAGACTGCAGGAGCAGTTTCAGAGATGGCCGGAACTGCGGCTACAACCAGTGCAAATTTCTTATCTCAACTTACAGATTTCGCTTACGAATACGGACCAAAAGTAATAGGAGCAATCCTAACTTTGGTAATAGGTTTGTGGGTAATTCGTATGGCAATGAAAGCTGTAGGAAGACTTTTTGATAAGAGAAGTATCGATACTACTTTGCAGCCATTTTTAATCACACTCCTTACTTTTTTACTCAAGGCAATGTTGTTCATTGCGGTGGCGAGCCAAGTAGGAATTGCAACTACATCATTCATCGCTTTGCTTGGAGCTTTAGGTTTGGCAATAGGAATGGGACTTCAAGGAACACTTGGGAATTTTGCATCGGGTGTTTTGTTATTGATTTTCCGACCTTTCAAAGTTGGAGATTTGATTGAGGTGCAAGGTGAATTAGGATTTGTAAAGGAACTTTCTGTTTTCGTTACAGTAATCAAAACTTTTCAAAACAAAACAGTTTTTATTCCCAACGGACCATTATTAGGAGGAAACATTAAAAACTACAGCAAAGAAGGAAACGTGAGGGCCGATATTCCATTCGCAATTCGATACGGAAGCGATGTAGACAAAGCGAAAGAGATTGTTCTTAATATTTTAAAGAATTCGCCTATCGTTCTGGAAGATCCAGCACCAAGTGTTTATGTGACAAATTTAAGCACAAGCAACATTGAACTTATGGCACTTCCTTACACAACAGTCGCTGATTATTGGGACGTGTTTTGGGGACTTAGAGGAGAAATTGTAAAACAACTTGGCGATGCAGGATTCGAAGCTCCATTCGAGCAGAGAGTTGTTACGATGAAAAATGCATAAACTACAAATAAGTTTAAAATAAAAATGGAGGCTGAATTTTCAGCCTCCATTTTTTTATTCCGTTTCTTTTTTCTCTTCTGGTTCCGGAAAAATATTGTTCTTTCTGTTTACATCCGAAAGCCTCAAACTAGGATCAATTTCGATTCGTGCAATGTTTTCTATTTTTTCGTCTATACACAAATTGAAAGTTGGGTTTGTCCACGGCCAATCTTCTGATACTACTTCGTAATTGTCGTATTTAGAAACTGTTTTTGATCCACGCATCACTGCCAATGGAATGTTGTAGGTTTTTGTTTTTCCATTCATTAGTGTAACAACTACATCTAGCGGCATTGGCATGTCTCCAATTCTTTGCAAGTGAATTCGGGTTGTGTTTTTGTCACACACAGAAATGCTGTCTACACCATAGTCTATAAAGTTGGTAGTTCCAATAAATTGCTCCAAATACCAATCTAATTCCAATCCTGAAGTTTGTTCGGCTACTCTCTTAAAATCATTAGCATTTGGATGTTTAAATTTCCATTGGTTGTAATAATTAATCATGGTTTTTTCAAAATCTTTTTCACCCAAAATGTATTCCAATTGATCTAAGAATACTTCACCTTTCGAATAGACAGAGATTCCGTAAGTTCTGTTCATTTTGTAATGATCGGCATGGGTTGTAAGTGGCTCTTGTTCATTTTTCATAACCAAAAAATGGTAATTTCTGTGAGCACCCAAGTGTGGATTCAGAGCATTTTTTCCGTAAACATAATCCATAGCATCGTGCTGAGCATAAGAAGTAAATCCTTCATCCATCCATGGATATTTAGATTCGTTGGTAGCCATCATTCCCTGGTACCAGCTATGAAGTCCTTCGTGAATTATTACACTCACCAATCCTCCAAAAGAACCATGAGCAGTAATCAAAGTAGCCATTGGGTATTCCATTCCGCCATCTCCACCTTGTATGATAGAGTATTCGGAATACGGATATTCACCGTATTTTTTGTTCACATATTCAAATGCTCTTACAGCGTAATCTTGGCAATTTTCCCAGTTTTCGACCAATGTATCGGTTTGGTAAAAGAAATGAAGACGAGTTCCGTTGTCAAGCGTTTTAATGTCGTGTTTGTAATCCGGATCTGCTGCCCAAGCAAAATCATGAACGTTTTTGGCAACAAAATTCCAAGACAATTGTCCTTTCTTATTTACTTTTTCGGTTACGGGTTCTGTTGTGTATCCTTTACCAATTTCAGTTGGGTTTTGTAATACTCCGGTTCCACCAATTGTGTATTTTTTATTGAGGTGAATCGTGACATCAAAATCTCCCCAAACTCCATGAAACTCTCTTCCTACATAAGGATTTGCATGCCAACCTTCGTAGTCATACTCACTCATTTTTGGGTACCATTGGGTCATAGAATAATCGATACCTTCGGCACTATTTCTTCCACTTCTTCTTATTTGAATTGGCACTTGAGCTTCAAATTCCATATCAAATGTTACAGATTCTCCTGGCTTGATAGAGCGTGGCAAGTCTACTTCTAAAATGGTTCCAACAGTCTTGTATTTCACTTTTTTTCCATTCATCTTTAGTGAATTCACTTTCTGAAACCCTTCTTCTTCGGGAGTTAATTTTGAAATTCTATCGCCTACTCTTCTGTCCGGATCAACTATTGTTAATGACCTTACATCCATCATACTTCCTGGCTGAAATGCATTGAAATACAAGTGATAAAACACTTTGGATAGTTCGTCTGGTGAATTATTAGTGTACACTAATTTTTGTTTTCCTTCAAATTGATGTCTCGTTTCATCAAAATCAATATCCATGGTATAGTCTACTTTTTGTTGCCAATAAGATTGACTGTAACTAAAAGATGCCGAAAGCAATAAAAGGAGTGAGAATATTTGTTTCATAGGTTTAAAATTTGAATTGCCAAAATACCAAAAATTCTGTCAAAAAAGAAAGCTTAGAATCAATATTTGAAAGAAATAAATGTTTAACTTTGGGAAAATCAACGAACCTTATGAAGCATTTGAAAATAGGAGATAAAGCTCCTGATTTTAAGACAGAAGACCAAAACGGAAACCCAATAAACTTAAATGATTTTAGCGGAAGCAAAGTGATTTTGTATTTTTATCCTAAAGACAATACTCCTGGTTGCACTGCTCAGGCTTGTAACTTGACTGATAATTACGATCAATTAATCAAAAATGGATACAAAGTATTAGGAGTGAGTGCTGATTCGGCAAAATCACATCAAAAATTTGTAGAAAAATACAGCCTTCCTTTTCCATTATTGATGGATGAAGAAAAAAAAATAATACAAGATTACGGAGTTTGGGGAGAGAAAAAATTCATGGGAAAAGTGTACGATGGAATTCATAGAACTACTTTTGTGATAGACGAAAATGGCGTGATTGAAGAAATTATCGAAAAGGTAAAAACTAAGGATCATTCTGCACAAATATTGGGGTAGTTTCTCGGTACGATTTCGAGAAGAAAAAGTCATTAGAAATGACAAGGACAAAATAAAAACTAAGAAATCGAGAATAGCACCAGAGTTATCCAAAACGATAATTCTACTATTTTCAATTCTATAATTCAATAAAAAAAATGGCAAAAGCAAAAGAAGTAAATAGCGAAAAGCTAAAAGCACTGCAAGCTACCATGGAAAGAATGGATAAGCAGTACGGGAAAGGTGCAGTAATGAAATTGGGCGACAGAGCAGTGGCCGATGTGGAAGTGATCCCATCTGGTTCGCTTACTTTGGATATGGCTCTGGGAGTAAAAGGATATCCAAAAGGTAGAATTGTTGAAATTTATGGTCCTGAATCTTCGGGAAAAACGACTTTAACTATTCACGCAATTGCCGAATGTCAGAAGCAAGGAGGGATTTGTGCATTTATTGATGCTGAGCACGCTTTTGATGCGATTTACGCAAAGGCATTAGGAGTTGATGTAGATAATTTAATTATTTCTCAGCCAGATAATGGAGAACAAGCTCTTGAAATTGCAGATAACTTAATTCGTTCAGGTGCTATTGATTTAATAATCATCGATTCTGTAGCGGCTTTGACTCCTAAAGCAGAGATTGAAGGAGAAATGGGAGATTCTCAAATGGGACTGCAAGCAAGATTAATGTCTAAGGCATTGAGAAAGTTGACAGCTTCTATTAGCAAGGCTCACACTTGTTGTATTTTCATTAACCAATTGAGAGAAAAAATTGGAGTAATGTTTGGTAACCCAGAAACAACTTCGGGAGGAAACGCATTGAAGTTTTATTCTTCTATTCGTCTGGATATCAGAAGATCTACTCAAATAAAAGGAGGAGAGGATGTAACTGGAAACAGAACCAGAGTGAAGGTGGTGAAGAACAAAGTAGCTCCGCCATTCCGTAAGGCAGAATTTGATATCATGTACGGTCAGGGAATTTCCAAAACTGGAGAAATATTGGACATTGCAGTAGATAAAAACATTGTAAAGAAAAGTGGATCGTGGTTTAGCTACGGAGACACAAAACTAGGGCAAGGAAGAGATGCTGTGAAAGAATTGATAGGAGATAATCCTGAACTAATGGAAGAATTAGAAGGAAAAATCTACGAATTACTGGCTGAAGAATCAGCATAATTTGATAGTTTAAATTGTGTAAAAATGCTCTCCCGATGATTCGTGAGGGCATTTTTTGCAAAGTTGTAATTGAAAAAAGGGAGTATTGAAAATGAAAAAAATCGTAATAGTAAGTATCGTTTCGTTGTTTGTTTTTTCGTGCAAGGATGTTGCGCGAGATGCCAACCCTCAGGAAAATTATGAGGTAGAAGCCATTGTAGAAACCAATGATACTCGTTTGGAAGAAATAAACCAACTTATTTTGGATAACCCAAATTCTGAAATTGGATATTACCAATTGGCCCAATATCATTTGGATAACAATAATCCTGAACAAGCGCTCAAACAAATAAACAGAGCTATGAAAATTGCTCCGAAAGATGCGAATATCAACTATGTGAAAGCGATGGCCTATTTGGGGATTAACAAAATTGAACAAGGTCTTCCTTTCTTGGAAAGAACCGTAGAATTGGATAGCACCCACACTGATGGAATGCTTGAGTTGGCTTATTATTATTTGGCAGGTAAGAACTACGAACCTTCTTTGGATTTAATAAACAAGGCAATTACTCAAAACATGTACATGGCCAAACCATATTACCTAAAGGGAATGTGGTATGAACAACAAGCACAAAACAAATTGGCAATTTCATCTTACCAAACCGCAATAGAAAGAGATCCTAATTACTACAATGCATATTTGGCATTGGGTTCTATTCACAACAAAATGGATGATCCATTGGCGATACAGTATTTTAATTCGGCAATTGCCACTTGGCCAGAAAGTATTGAAGCTTGGCGATTGAAAGGGATGAGCTATTACGACCACAATCAATACGAAGAAGCAATAGTTTGTTTTGATACCATTCTTTATTTCGATTCTACATTCGAAGTTTCCTATTTTGACATTGGAAGAACACTGATTAATTTGTGTTACGATGACAATCCTAAAGAAAAAAACGATTCTTTACTGGATTTAGCAATCAATTACTTTGACAAAGCACTAAATCTCAATGTGAATTATGTTCCTGCTAAATACAACAGAGCTTTGTGTTACGAAACCAAAGGAAATAAGCAATTGGCAAAATCGGAATACAAAGAAATATTGAAGCTAGAAACCAATTACGAGCCAGCGATTGATGCTCTAAATAGATTGGATAACAAATAGACGAAAGAAAATTTCTTGTAAATTTTATGGTTTAATCTTGTATGGTTTTGCCAATTGAACCGATTTACATTCTGTTATCTATTTCATTTTTGGTACATTCAACTAAAATAAGTACTCATGAAAAAAATTGGTTTAGGCATATTCATTTTGGCATTTTTGTTATTCATTGCCTTGCTTTCTATGGGGAAATATGTTGTTTCCAAAGAAACAATTGAAAAAAGTGTACCCAACAAAGCCCAGCTAATTCTTCAGTCTAATTCTTTTCAGCAAAATGATGGAAAAGAATTTACCAATCAATATTTGTTTGTAGAACAAATAAAATTGATGCTGAATCAGGCGAATGAGTCAATTTTGGCAAAAGAAGGAATATCCGACCATGATATTTCCAATTTGGTGTATCACTCCAATTTTGATGGCAAACTTAATTTTACCCAAAACTCCATTTCACAAGCTTTTTCAAATGAAACCACTTTGGATACGTCCAAACAAAAGCTCATAACAGAAAACCTGAGTTGGCTCTTTGGTCGCGAACTTTCGGATAGCGAAGAGCTTTCAGCTATTTTAAGCGATAAAAAAACAGACATTAACAACTCAATTTTATCAAAAAAAGGATTTGAGAGCAGTAAAATGGGAGAATACATTTTTCCAATTGCCAAAAACTCCACACAAGGACTTTCGGCTAATTCTCCCTGGTGGATGTTCCTTTTCACTTTGATTTTTGCTTCTGTAGGAGTTCTAGTTCATGTATTGCCAGATTTAAAGAAATATCCTGGAATAAAAAACGATGGAATTTACAAAAATCCCGCTACCAACAGAGGTTGGATAGGAGTTTTGGTTGGTACATTTTTAATCGGATTTTATATTTTACTGTATTGGTTTCCTTATTACATTACCACTTGGATTGTGATGGTGGAACCATTAAAAAGAGCATTGAGCGGAGGGGAAGCTTCTCAATGGTTTTTATACGGATTGATGTACACTTTAGCTATGCTCGTAATGGGCGTTAGAATGCTTATCAAATACAGGCACAATAAGTACCAGATTTTCAGAACAATTTCGGTTATGTTTTTTCAATTGGGATTTGCTTTTTTAATACCAGAAATCTTGGTAAAACTGAACCAGCCCGAATTTAATTTTGCCAATATGTGGCCGCTGGATTATGATTTTTTCTTCGAATGGAATCTGAATAAATTAAGAAATAGCGGTGGATTGGGATTGTTTATGTTGGTTTGGGGAATTGCCCTATTTGCAATTGGCGTTCCAATATTTGTTTACTTTTTTGGAAAAAGATGGTACTGCTCATGGGTGTGTGGCTGCGGAGGTTTGGCCGAAACTTTAGGAGATCCCTATCGTCAGTTATCCAATAAAACCCTGAAAGCATGGAAAGTAGAGCGTTGGTTGATTCACGGAGTACTGGTTTTTGCTGTGGTTATGACCGGATTAGTTCTTTACACCTATTTTTCGGGTAATAATGAAGTGTTTGGACTCAATTCATTTAGCATTCGTAAAACTTATGGATTCCTCATCGGATCTGTATTTTCGGGAGTGGTAGGAACAGGATTTTATCCTCTTTTTGGAAACAGAACGTGGTGTAGATTTGGCTGTCCGTTGGCTGCTTATTTAGGATTGGTTCAGAAATTTAAATCCCGTTTTAGAATCACAACAAACGGAGGGCAGTGTATTTCCTGTGGAAACTGCTCTACGTATTGCGAAATGGGAATTGATGTAAGAGCTTATGCTCAAAAAGGACAAAATATAGTGCGATCATCTTGTGTGGGTTGTGGAGTGTGTAGTGCAGTTTGTCCAAGAGGAGTTCTTAAATTAGAAAACGGACCAACAGACAGTAGAGTTGAAGATTTGCCAATCATTCTTGGGAATGATGGAATAGCTAAGTTGAACGAAAATTTGAAGTAAACCGAGAATCCAAAAACTTATATCGAGTATTAAGCAACTTGAATAAAATCACCTAACTTTGTAATTCAAAGAACAAAAATAATGTCAAAAACAGTAGTAGTAGGTTTATCGGGAGGAGTAGATTCTAGCGTTGCAGCTCATTTATTAATAGAGCAAGGATACAATGTGATAGGACTTTTTATGAAGAACTGGCACGATGAAACTGTTGTAATCAACAATGAATGTCCTTGGATTGACGATAGTAATGATGCTTTGGCTATTGCAGAACAACTTAATATTCCGTTTCAAACATTGGATTTGAGTGCCGAATACAAAGAAAGAATAGTAGATTATATGTTTGCCGAATATCAGGCTGGAAGAACTCCAAACCCTGATGTATTGTGCAACAGAGAAATAAAGTTTGATGTGTTTTTGGAGGCAGCACTGAAGCTAGGAGCAGATTTTGTGGCAACGGGTCATTATTGTAGAAAAGGAAGCGAAGAAATAAAAGGAGAAGAAGTTCATAAACTCTTGGCCGGGAAAGACGACAATAAAGATCAAAGTTATTTCTTGTGTCAGCTCAATCAATTTCAATTGTCAAAAGCACTGTTTCCAATTGGGGAATTACAAAAAAGCGAAGTTCGAGAAATTGCAAGAGAGCAAAACCTGATAACAGCAAACAAAAAAGATTCGCAGGGATTATGTTTTGTAGGAAAAATTAAGTTGCCAGACTTTCTGCAACAACAATTACAACCAAAAAAAGGAAGAATTTTTGAGGTTCCAAGTGATTTTCCAGCATATTCTCTCTACCAAGAGAAAACTGAAATAGCCGAAATGGCTACTGCTTTTTCTTACACACAAAAAGACGGAAAGGACAAGGGAGAGCACCAAGGAGCGCACTATTTTACTGTGGGGCAGCGAAAAGGATTAGGCGTAGGCGGAACTCCATTGCCATTGTTTGTGATTGCTACCGATGTAAACGAAAATGTGGTGTATGTAGGTCAAGGAGATTCGCATCCAGGACTATACAGAAAAGCATTGCGAGTAGCGCAGGACGAAATTCATTGGATTCGCGAAGATTTAAAACTAACTGAAGGGCAAGAACTTAGGTGTGAGGTGCGAATTAGATACCGACAAGATCTGGAAAAAGCTACGCTGTTTCAAACACAAACAGATTTATACATTCAGTTCGAAAATCCACAGCGAGGAATTACCTCTGGTCAATTTGCCGCTTGGTATCTAAATGAAGAGCTTCTTGGGTCTGGAGTTATTTCGTAAAAAGAGCGAGAAATTTGACGAAAAAAAACCTTGTTTCGAATTAACGTGACAAGGTTTTTAGTACAATAGGAGCTGGTATTTACTTTACAAATTTAGTTGTGCCCACAGAATTTGCTGATTTTACAGTCAGGAAATAGACGCCAGAAGGTAGATTTTGAATGTCAATTCTTGTATTTTGATTTTTTCCTTGAGAAAGAACGATCTTACCCGAAACATCCAAAATAGTAATATTCTCGATAGTTTCATCTGTTTCAATTGTAATAAAATCATTGGCAGGATTTGGGTAAATAGTTACCGATAACGCTTGTTTTTCGTCAATGCTAGCGAATGGGTTTGCAGCGTATCTCATCATCCAAACAATCTGACCAGTTAAATTTCCAATTCCATCAATGTCATAAGAAACAAGAGGATATTTCGCATTTGCAGCATCCGACCAGTATTGGTGGCTGTATGCAGTATCGTTTTGTGTTAATAAGGGCGAAGGATTCCAAAAACCTGAAATTTTCGCATAAATCAATGAAGTAGTTCTTCTTTCAAGATTTTGGCGAATGCAAGAAAATATTCCCATCGGAGTTGTTGCTGTTCCCGAAGCATCAAAATTTGAAATAATGGTAGTTGTGCTGTTAACACGTATAGAATCTACTGCTGGATATCCAGCTGCTGCACCTGAAACTACCGTTTGAGTTACTGCAATATCATTAAAAGTGCTTCCGTAAGAACTTGGGAATTCAATCACAGTTTCTGGGTTTTGAGAAGCAACACAAATTGTTCCGTTGGATAACCCCAATAATTGCATGGAAGTAGAAGATTTTTTTAAAAAACCAAAGTTGGTGTCTTGGGCAAACTTGTAGCTTGCGCCACTAAATGATGTTGCTGCACAAGCAATAGTAGAAGGATTCGAAAAAACGATAGTATCTACTTGATTTGGCAATAAGGAAGAGAAATTCCAGTTGTTTCCTGAACCTGTAGAACCAATATTTACAGATGGTGAGACATCTACTGCATTAAACACAGTGTCTCCTATATTTACAATATTAGAAGAGTTGATAGTTTGAGAAAAACCTATTCCTACGAATAGAATTACACTCAGTAATAAAATTGATTTTTTCATTGGTCGGTTATTTAATTTAATGTTAAATGTAGAAGTAATTTTTTGTTTACCGATGTATTTAACAAATATTTCCTTTCTTAAACGAATACGAATGAGAAGTATAGGAGTTGTTCGAGATTAATAGTTGTCTGTTTTTTTAATTAAAAATTAACTCCTCCAACTATCTCAAGCCTATCAATTTGTATTAACTTTGAGTAAAACAATAAAAAATTCAATTATGAAATACTATCTAACCATTTTACTAGCCAGTTTGAGTTTTATCTCAATTTCTCAGGCAGACACTGTTCAAACTAAAATTGACACCATCAAATCCAACATCAAAGAGATTGATTTTGGGAATGTAAAGGTGATAGTGAAAGACAAAAAGAAACACACCGTAACGAAAGACACAACTCACAATTCGGATGAAGATGAATGGTTGTACAAGGACAAAAAGGATTATCCAAAAGTAAATTTTGAACCCACTTTTGGAATTGGAGTTTCTGGACTTACACAAGAAGTTTTGGAAATAGGAATTCTTGCACCAACTTCTAATGCCTCTTTGGACATAGATTTGGTTCAGTCTCGTAATTATGTAATAAACGGAAATGTTTTGATTGATTTCACCAAAAACATAGGGCTTCTAACTGGATTTGGTTTTGAGTTCAACAGATTTGTATTCGAAGAAAACATGCAAATATCTCCAAAAGAAGGACATTTTGTTTCTGATACAACAACGGTATTTAATTCATATAAATTCAAAACAAATTATGTGCATATCCCATTGATGCTGAAATTCCAGACAAACAACGAAAGTTTTAAGATTGCTGTAGGAGGAACATTTAGCTACAACATTGGTAGCAAAGTAAAGGCCGCCTTTGATCTTCCCGATGCCGAAGTTGAGAAAACTGTAAAAGGAAATTTTAATGTGGCTCCAGTAAAACTTGGTTTAGGTCTGAGATTAGCTTACAAAGGGATTGGACTTTATGCGAACTATGCATTGACCTCTATGAACGACAAAGAAATTATGCACACCAATGGAAAAACTAATATTGTACCGTTTTCTGTGGGTATAACTTTTGGAGGTTTGTAAGAGAAACTTCCTATATTTGAACTTGATTTAATACAAACAACAAAAAAGACATGAAAAAATTTATCGCAATTATGTTTGCAGGAGCCTTTTTGGCATCTTGTGCAGCTGAACAACAATCGACAGAAGAAGTTACAACCGAGGAGACAGAGGAAGTAGTTGAAGCCATTCAAACTGAGGAAGGTTTTACCCATTTTGGTGTAGAAGAAGTGCCAATGGAAAAAGCCATTTCTGTGGATAGTTTTGCAACTGCATTTGCAGATGGGGTAACAAACAACTATACAATCAAAGCGGAACTGGCAAGTATTTGTGCCAAAGCCGGATGTTTTGTAATTGTAAACTTGCCAGATTCAGTAGACATGAGGGTGATGTTTAAAGACCATTTTACGATCCCAACTGACACAGAAATTGGAACAACAGCAATTTTTACAGGAGAGGCAAAAATGGATACAACTTCCATAGAAGATTTACAACACTACATTATGGATGAGATGGAAGGAGAAGGAGTAACTGAAGAGAAAAAAGCAGAATTGCAGAAGAAACACGATGCCGTAATTTCTCCAGTTTTTGAGCCAATTTTTATTGCTTCGGGGATTTTAGTTCAGGACTAATTCGAACAACAAACACGTTATAAAAATCCTTCAAAATTTGATTTGAAGGATTTTTTTTGTGTCTAAATGAACGCATTGTATTCTATGGTGTACCGATTATCAAGAAGAAACCTTATTTTTACTTTTATGAAATCAATAGTTACATTTTTCTTTTTCCAATTTTTGACTTTTGCATTGATTGCTCAAGCTGAACCTTCTCAAAGAAAAGAGTCAGTAATCTCTAAGTATAATTTGGAGGTAAATCGAGATACAAAAAATAGAATTACAACTGATTCTGAGATAGATGAAATGGCACAAAAAAGCGCTTTTAATTTTCATTATTCGGTCTTTTTAAAAAGTGAATTAGGCAATAAAAACTACCCAGCTCTACTCCAGGCGTACCAGTTGGATAGTACAAACAGCGAGTTGTTTTTTGAATTGGCAAAATATAATGAGACCATTGGAAATGAAAAGACTAAAAGAGAGTTTTGTAAAAAATTACAATCAGAAAAGTTCACAGCTGCCTTACGAGAGTATGCTTACAATACTTTAATGTCAGTTGAGACAAATGGAATTTTAGTTACTTACGGAGAAAAGGACACTTATCCAATATGGATTTTACAGACAATTGAAAACTTAAGGACCGATGTAAAAGTTTTGAATTATGATTTGTTGGTTAATTCATCTTATAGAAACCGAATACAAAATGAGCTTGGGATAAAGCTCTCCAAGCGTTATTCTCAGAACATTGATATACTGTTAGAAGTGGCCGAAAAAAACCCTTCAAAACCTATTTATTATTCACTTACCGTATCTCATTTGGTGATGAAAGAGCTGAAAAACAATCTGTATCCTACAGGTTTAGCTTTAAAATACAGCAAGACAAGCTTCGATAATTTATTGGTGTTGAAAACAAATTGGGAATCAAAATTTAAGAAAAATCATTTAATTCCTCCCGAAAATATGGAAAGTGATAGAAACATGAATCTAAACTATGTTCTGCCACTTTTACAACTTTCAAATTACTACAAAGACAATACTATGAAACTTCAGCAAGAACGGGTAAATAATACAATATTGCTGTTGGGAAAGAGTGCCAATAAATACAAACAGGTAAAATCCTTGCTAAATAAATAGCTTGATTAAATGGGAAAGTATTCTTCGTATACGGATAATGATTTGATGCAAGGGATCTTGGATAAGGATACCCATGCTTTTTCTGAACTTTACGATAGGTACAATGGATTGTTGGTAAACTATTTCTATAAAATGTTATGGCAAGACAAAGAGAAGGCACAAGATTTCATGCAAGATTTATTTGCAAAGATTATTGAAAAACCCCATTTGTTTGATTTAAAAAGGAATTTTAAAACTTGGGTATTTTCCGTAGCAAATAACATGTGTAAAAACGAATACAGAAAACAATCAATACGACACAACACAAGCTATGATATTGAGGAAGGAATACAAATAAAAGACACAGCAATGGACGCCATGGATAGTTTACAAGATTCTCAGTTTAGCGAAAAACTGAAATTGGAGTTGGATCAGCTTGATGAGAAACAAAAATCAGCATTCGTGATGAGATATTTCCAAGAGTTATCCATTAAAGAGATAGCCGAAACGTTGAATATTTCTGAAGGAACTGTGAAATCGAGGCTGTTTTACACGCTGAAAAAACTTACTGTTTCTCTCAAAGACTTTGCTCCGCAATTAGCCAAAATGATACTGATTTTACTTTCGATAGCCCAATAATTATGAAAAACAAACATACACATAGCCCATTGGATTTTGAACAGTTATTACTTTCAAAATCTTACGATAGTTTGACTTCAGAAGAGTTGAGTTTTGTGAATCAAGAGATTGGTTCAGCCAAAGAGTATGAAGAGTTAAGAATGACTTTGATTTCAGTAAAAAAAATAGCTCAGGAAGAGAATAGAATAGTGGCAGATTTAGCGATAAAACAGGCTCTATTGAATCAAATGGAGACGAAAGCCACCACGCTTTCGCTTTGGGATAAGATTGGTGGTTTCTTATTTCCGATAAACACCAAAATGTATAAAAAGCCAGGGTTTCAGTTTGCTGTCATGGGTGTTTTATTGTTGTTGGTAGTCAATATTGGACTCAATGAGTTTGGCTCAAGGAATAATGAACTCGCTGTAAACAGTAATAAAAAAGTGAAATCAATAGAGATTCCTGAGCAGAAGGCTATTCCAGAAAAAGAAAAGGTGGAACTTATTGCAGAACCTTTGGTGCAACCACAAGAGACAGTAGTTGAAAAAGAAGTGTTTGTTGAGAAGTTAGAAGAGGATGTTCAAGAGGAAGTGGTGATTCTGGCTGATGAAGTAATGGTCGATGAACTAAAAGATAAAATATCCGTTCAGAATGTAACATCTGTTTCCGAGGCACAATCAAGAATGCAAACTGATTTTTATGACGATTCAAAAAGAAGTTCAGCTAGCGATATGATTGTAACAAATGATATGGTTTTGAAATCGAAGAAACAAAAGAAATCAATTCAAATGACGAGTCAGAGTTTGGCAGATCAAGAAGATGTGATTGATTTATTATTTGTTGCCTTATAATTTTTAACAAATTCCTTTCTTATCGAGATTCAAATTGTGTATTTTTGTGGCTTATGAGTTACACAATTTACCACAATCCGAGATGTTCTAAAAGCAGGCAAGCACTAGCTTTGTTAGAGGCTAAAGACGATGATATTACCATCGTGAAATACTTAGAAAGAGTCCCTACAAAACAAGAGTTTGAGAAAGTATTGGCAAAACTAAATCTAAAGCCAACTGATGTTTTGAGAAAAGGCGAAGCGATTTACAAAGAGCAATTTAAAAACCTGGAATTGAACGACCATGAATGGATTGAGGTTATGCTTGAGAATCCAAAATTGATTGAACGACCAATCGTAATAAAAGGAAACAAAGCAGTTGTAGCTCGCCCAGCAGAATTGATTGACGAATTATAACCAAAAAGTAGCGCTTTAAGTCAGTTTTTATTGAAAATAAATAGCACCAACTAACACGATAATCAAAGACACCATGGAATACAGAATTGAAAAAGACACAATAGGAGAAGTAAAAGTACCAGCTGACAAATATTGGGGAGCCCAAACAGAACGTTCTAGAAACAACTTCAAGATTGGACCATCCGCTTCTATGCCAAGAGAGGTGGTAGAAGGATTTGCTTATTTGAAAAAAGCAGCTGCCTATACAAATTCGGAGTTGGGGGTGTTGTCTGAGGAAAAAAGAGATTTGATTACGAAAGTGTGTGATGAAATTTTGGAAGGAAAACACTGGGGTCAGTTTCCTTTGGTAATCTGGCAAACTGGATCGGGAACACAAAGTAACATGAACGTGAACGAAGTAGTAGCTCACAGAGGACATGAACTGGCTGGAAAGAAAATAGGAGAGGGTGAAAAAACATTGTCGCCAAATGATGATGTAAACAAATCTCAATCGAGTAACGATACATTCCCAACGGGAATGCACATTGCTTGTTACAAAATGATTATTGAAACAACTATTCCTGGTGTGGAGCAGTTGAGAAATACACTGAAAGCTAAATCGGAAGAGTTTAGAAACGTAGTAAAAATCGGAAGAACTCACTTGATGGATGCAACACCGCTAACCATTGGTCAGGAGTTTTCTGGGTATGTTTCGCAATTGGATCATGGACTAAAGGCACTAAAAAATACTTTGGCTCACTTGAGCGAATTGGCGCTTGGAGGAACAGCTGTAGGAACAGGTTTGAATACGCCAAAAGGATATGATGTATTGGTAGCTAAATACATAGCGGAATTTACAGGATTGCCTTTTATCACTGCCGAAAATAAATTTGAAGCCCTTGCCGCACACGATGCCATCGTAGAATCGCACGGAGCTCTGAAACAACTAGCTGTTTCGTTGAATAAAATAGGAAATGACATTAGATTGATGGCTTCTGGGCCAAGATCAGGAATTGGGGAATTGATCATTCCTGCAAACGAGCCAGGATCATCTATTATGCCAGGAAAAGTGAATCCAACTCAAGCTGAAGCCTTGACGATGGTTTGCGCTCAGGTAATGGGGAACGATGTAGCGATTTCTGTAGGAGGACTGCAAGGACATTACGAATTGAATGTTTTCAAGCCAATGATGGCCTCTAATTTTTTAGAATCAGCAAGATTGATTGGAGATGCATGTGTGTCGTTTGACGAAAATTGTGCACAAGGAATAGAACCAAATTACGCGAGAATAGAAGAATTATTGAATAATTCATTGATGTTGGTAACGGCACTGAACACAAAGATTGGATATTACAAAGCAGCTGAAATTGCAAACACTGCACACGAAAACGGAACTACTTTGAAAGAAGAAGCGATTCGTTTGGGTTATGTAACTGCTGAGGAATACGACCAATGGGTAGTGCCAATGAATATGACAGGAAGTTTGTAACAAATACTTTACAAAGTTTTAAAGCCCTTTACAATGCACATTGTAAAGGGCTTTTTGTTTTCTCATTTTCCCATTTTCATCCTGCCTTTCGATTAGAACTCAAGATAAACTAAGGCAGAACTTTTAATTTCACTTTGTCATTCCTGCGTAGGCAGGAATCTTCGCAGATAAGAATGATTCTCGCTATACAGATTCCTTTCTTCAAAGGAATGACAGATGAAAAAAGTTTTTATGAGGAAAAATTTCCCACAAAAAAACCTTCCCGAGATTTCGAGAAGGTTTTTTTGAACTTTAAAAAAGTTAAGGCTTACTGTACAGCAACTTTTTTCGTTACTTTTTCAGTTCCGTTAGAAAGAACTACAGCGTAAATTCCTTTAGCCACTCCGTTCAAGTCAACTTGTTTGTTGCTTGTGAAGTTTCCTTGGCTTACTACTTGTCCATTGATAGATATTACTGTGTAAGTTAAGTTTTCGTTAGTTGTAGAAGTCATGTTCAACATTCCGTTTGCAACAAAAACAGTTGAAGTACCTTCCAATTCTATTTCTGGAGTAGAAACCAAAGATCTTGAAAGAGTGTAACAATCAATATTATTGGCCAATAGAACTGAACCTGTATCAGTGTATGAATCTTGTGGAAGTGCATAAACACAAACAACCTCATAAGTTGTGGTTGTTGGGTGAGTTGGTGGCACTAAAGTTCTTGAAAAGCTTAAACTATCACCAGAATTTAGTCCGCCAGCTCCTAATAAAAATCCAGAGTTAAAAACAGAAGACCCATCAATAAATACACCATAAAAGATTGTATCTCCTGCTGCCATATTTGTTGGTCCTAAGTTTTTGATTTGAGCTGTAAACTCGATACCATCATCGTGAGTTGTATCTGTTGCAGGCATTGTAACTGTTAATTCTAAATCTGCTGATTGCCCAAAAGACGCAGTAAATAAAGTTGCTGCAAGAGCAGTAAAAAGTAATTTTTTCATCATAGTTGAATTTTTTAAAAATGTGATTAGGTCGCAAATGTAAGCAATGATTCGAATAATTTAAGAATATCAACTGTTAAAAAACAAAAAGGAAGCGAATTTCGCTTCCTTTTTATTCCTTTCTACCTCACTTTGAAGTTAATAGGCAATACCATCCTTACCCGCACCGGGTGATGATTTTGTATTCCTGGCTCCCATTTATTGAGTTTTTTTACTGCTTGTAAAGCATTGTTATCTAGTATTTCGTGCACTCCTCGTTTTACAATTACATTGCTCAAGCTTCCATCTTTCTCTACTACAAATTCTATGTAAACTTTTCCGCTAATTCCAATTCTGTTTGGTTTTAGGTTGTCATTCAGTTCTTTGTACATGTTTTCCAATCCACCTTCGTAAACAGGTTCGTTTTCTACAAAATCCAAGATGGGTTCAATTACTGGTCCTGGATCTACCTGAACAAATGATACTGTGTCTATAATGTTGGTAATAATATTATTAGTTATTGTGTCTAATATTATTACTTCCGTTGTGTCCTCCTCTTCAACTGGCTTTTTTTCATATTTATCGATGATAGGATTTTTTGTTTTGGGCTGTGCTTTTGGCTGAGGTCGAACGATAACTATATCTTGCACCACAACTTCATCTTCTATTGGTTCGCCTATCTCTCCTTTTTTCAGAGTGTAAGCTACTTCGTAGTTTGCCCATTCAAATGCCATGAGCATAAATCCTGTTGCAATTACTAAACTGAAAAGAAAAATTCCATGTTTCTTTTTCTCAAGGTCTGCACCTTTGCTTTTTTTAACTTCCATAACGGTTGGTTTTTGTCATATCGAGTAAGCCGATTTTTTATCGAGTTGTATCGAGATGTGATTAGTACTGTTCTGTACACTTCAATTTCTATTCCGTTCAATGGTTTTTGCCTTAGAAGTTATTTTAGGGTAGGTTTTGAAAAGGAAAGGATAGAACGTATAACTTTCAAACCTTTTATGGAAAGTTGTAAATAGATAGTCCTTCCTGCCTTGCGATCTTTTATATTGTCATTCCTGCGAATGCAGGAATCTACGTTGTATAATAAGATTCTCGTTTTACAGATTCCTTTCTTCAAAGGAATGACAGATGAAATGACAAAACATAGTTGTTGTAACAATTACTTCACCATCAACTTAAACCCTTTGCCATGAATATTTACAATCTCAACCTTTTCGTCTTGATTCAAATATTTTCTTAATTTGGTAATGTACACATCCATGCTTCTTCCATTGAAATAATTGTCGTCTCCCCACACAGCCTTCAGTAAATCATTTCGGTCAACTTCTTTCCCTAAGTTTTGAGCCAGAATTTTAAACAATTCACACTCCTTGGTTGTTAATTTTTGTTCATTTCCCTGAAAAGATAAAATACGAGTATTGTAATCAAACAAATAGTTGTGTACTGAATACAAGTGATTTTCTTCCTTTGTGTTGGTTCTTTTAAGAATAGCATTAACTCTCGCAATGAGTTCCTCCATGCTAAATGGTTTGGTTAAATAATCGTCTGCTCCTAGCTCAAATCCTTTCAATTTGTCGTCCTTCATACTTTTGGCTGTAAGGAATAAAATAGGAGTCTCTTTGTCAATCCCTCGGATGTCTTTTGCTACCGAAAACCCATCTTTTTTTGGCATCATTACATCCAGAATCACAAAATCAAAGTTTCCGTTTGTGAACTCTTGGTAGGCAATTTCGCCATCTACAGCAAGGGTGCATGAGAAACCTTTAGCTCTTAGGAATTTACTCAAAAGCATTCCTAAATTTGGATCATCTTCGGCTAGTAAAATAGAGGCATTATTCATAATTCTTAGTTTTATTCTGTTATTGGAAGGGAAAGGATAAACGTGCTCCCTTTGTCTTTAGTACTTTTTACTTCAATCTTTCCTCCGTGAAGTTCAATCATGGATTTCACGTAATTCAAACCCAGTCCAAAGCCTTTTACATTATGCAAGTCACCAGTAGGAACTCGGTATAGTTTTTCAAATATTTTGTCCAGATTTTCTTTGCTTATTCCTATTCCGTTGTCTGTAACCTTTATCAGATATGAATCAATAGTTTTGGCAGTCGAAATAATTATCTCTGGAGCTTTTGAAGTGTATTTTATCGCATTGTCTATTAGGTTCTGAAAAACATTCGTGAGATGCTGGTTATCTCCGAAAAGCGGCATTTCAGAGAGCTCGTTGTCAAGTAAAATTTTTCCATTCAACTGATTGATTTGAAGCGAAAAATTACCTCTTACTTTATGAATTATTTCGAGCAAGTCTAATGGTTCGCTCTGCAGTTTCATCTGTCCTTTATCCAAGATTGCTGTTTTCAATACGGTATCCACCAATCCTTTTAATCTGGTGTTCTCATCTTTTATCATAGTTACAAAGGTTTGCTGAGATTCCTTTGAGTTCATATCGGCATCGTTCAGGGCTTCGCAAGCCAATTGAATGGTGCTAATTGGAGTTTTTAGCTCGTGAGTCATATTATTGATAAAATCATTTTTGATTTCGGAAAGTTGTTTTTGTTTAAAAATGGTATTTACCGTAAAGTAAAAAGCATAAATAACAGCTAAAATCAAAAGAAGAGAAATGCTTAAAATAAGCCACATTTTTTTAAAAATGAAGTTGTTTTTTTTAGGAAATATAATACTGATGAAAGGCTGTGTGAGCATAAAGTCATCTACAAATACCGGAATATTAATTCCTTCGCTTACTAATTCCGAGGTGTGATTTTTCGCAATGCTATCTGCTTCGTAGAGATGGTTTCCTGTAGCATCAAACACACCAAATATATAAGGCGTAGTTATTCCTCTTTTCTTCATCTGCGATTGTATCAAAGAATCCAGTTGCTCTTTAGTGATTTTGTCAGAAAATTTTTGAAAAGGAGTGTTATCAAGCATTGCGTTTATCAAAGCATTAATGTCTGTTACTCCTTGATTGAGCTGTTGTTGCCGTTGAAAAAACTTAGTTTCTTTGTTTTGCCTAATTACTTTGGGGATTTCTTGAGTCACCTCCACCAGCGATGTTTTAACCTCTTGGTCAAATTGTGATTTACGAACTTCGATGGCATTAGTAATCCATACAATTTGCACAGCGATGAGCCCAATAATGGCAACACTAATTAATACAACAATATTTTTTAGATTCAATTTCATTCTTTTAAGAAGTTAAAGTTAAGTATTAATCTCACCCAAAGCAGAAGAGGTTTCATTTTTAACTTTCTTTAACAACGAATCATTTCTTTAGTATTTCACTATATTTGTTGCACGCAAGAACAATAAAAAACAAAAATCTCATGGCAAAATCAATTGCACAAACGGCCAACGACCAATTAAATAAAATAGTCGAAAACACTAGAATAGTGGGAGACATAGATTCTCAAAATAATATCCGTGTGGATGGAAAAATTAAAGGTACACTGAAAGTTAAGGGAAAATTGGTTTTGGGAGTAAATGGATTGATAGAAGGAGAAATTCATTGTGAAAATGCAGAAATAGAAGGAACAATCAATGGAAACATTCAGGTTTCGGGGCTATTATCCTTAAAATCTACTTCAAAAATTCAAGGAGACATTACGTCTCAAAAACTATCGATGGAGGCAGGTGCGTTGCACAACGGAAAAACTTCGATGGGAGCTCCAAGTAGTTCAAAACCTATTTCAACTCCAGTTCAAAATGGATAAAACACCTCTATACTTTTTGTTTGTAGCAGCTGTGTTTGGTGGAATTTTGTGCGACACCACAATCAAGTTTGGCTTTCCATTTTTCACCATAGTATTCGTATTGTTAGCTGCTATAATATTTATGGTAGTAACAAAACCGCTCAAAAGCGATGAAGAAGAATAGAAGAGTTAATTCCATACTTATTTTTTCAGGATTGGGCATTCAAATTGGTGCATCTATTTATTTTGGCGCTTATTTAGGTAAAATCCTTGATCTCAAATACAACACAGCCAAACCCTATTTCGCACTAGGAATCGTTACAGTTGTGTTCGCGATTTCAATGTATGCATTGGTAATTAGGCTCAATAAAATGAATAAGGATGAAGAAGAATAAATCAATTCTGCAGGGTTTGTCCGCCACCTTGGTTTTAATTTTTCTGTTTATTTGTCATTCCTATTTGAACAAAATTAATCAATGGGTTTCAGCCGAATTTTTAATAAAAAGCTACTTCGTACTGCTTGTTCTTACCTCCATGTTTTTTGTTCTTTTTGGAATTGCTAAAATCAAATTCCGAGATCATTTAGGCTTTTTATACTTGTTTTGGGTGCTAATAAAGTTTGTGATTTTATTTTTTTTATTTTACACCGAAATAAATAATGATTCAATCAGTAAAAAGACGGAAGCTATTTCTCTACTTATACCATATTTAATAACTATTTTTTTGTCGGCATTTCCACTTTCACGGGAACTAAACAGGCAGTAATGAGATAAATTGTGCAGAAACTGAATGTTTTTTGTCGAAAAAGGGATATGAATTGTTTAAAATTTTTACTTTTGCAGAATAAAATTTGCTCAAAACAGAATCATGACCAAAAAAGTGTTTAAAATATTCGTTTTAATCGTATTCAGTCTTAGCTCGTTAGTTTCGGTTGCATCTGCGGAAGCTCACGGTCATAGCGATACTACAGAAGTTAAGAAATCGATCAGAGAAGAAATTAAAGAGACAATTGCTCATCACCTTCAAGATTCTTACATTTTTGAAATAACTCATGGAGTAAGTTTTCCATTGCCAGTTATTTTGTGGGATGGAGGTTTGCATGTGTTTTCTGGAGCAGCTTTCCACCATGGAGATCATGCAGTAGAATCAAAAGGAAACTTTTACAAGCTTTATCACGGTAAAATTTACAAAACTGACAGTGAAGGTCATATTAATTACGATGCAGAACACCACGTTCAAAACGCGAAGCCGTTTGATTTTTCGATTACAAAAAATGTTTTTGTAATCATTTTGATGTCTGCATTTTTATTTTTCTTGTTTTCGAGAATGGCAAAAAGATATGCAAACAACATGAATCCGGGAGGGGCAGCCAAGTTTTTGGAGCCAATCATTATTTTCATTAGAGATGACATTGCTATTCCAAACATTGGAAAAAAGCATTACAAGAAATACATGAGTTATTTGTTGACTATCTTTTTCTTTATCTGGTTTTTGAATCTTGCCGGAATGACACCACTTGGAATTGGAGTAACCAATAACATAGCTGTTACATTTGCTTTAGCTCTTATTACTTTCCTAATCACACAGTTTACAGCAAACAAAAATTACTGGGGACACATATTTTGGATGCCAGGTGTACCAAAACCAATGAGAATTATTCTTGCGCCAATAGAATTGCTTGGAGTTTTTATTAAGCCTTTTGCTCTGATGATTCGTTTGTATGCCAACATGACTGCGGGTCATATCGTAATCATGAGTTTGATTGGATTGATTTTTATCTTCCAAAACTACTTTGCGACAGGAGCTTTCTTCGGTCTTACTTTATTTTTATCAATCTTAGAGTTGCTTGTAGCTGCTCTACAAGCTTATATTTTTACGATGTTATCTGCGTTGTATTTCGGTGCAGCAGTAGAAGAACATCACTAATTTGAATTTAAAACACATTTATTAACCAAAAAAAACAAACAACATGACAATTCCAAATATCGTAGGAGCAGGATTAATCGTAATCGG
>ENA-OUOG01001164-OUOG01001164.1-marine-metagenome-genome-assembly--contig:-NODE-1164-length-31301-cov-4.048200_pt1 | contig 31301 bp, 12 predicted proteins | sample MGYA00248635_ERZ508505 | MGnify/ENA primary metagenome ERZ508505 (study PRJEB26176, sample SAMN06267871) | marine metagenome | isolation source: Saanich Inlet, British Columbia, Canada | place: Pacific... | reverse complement strand
GCGGCATCGTTAAACAGCACATTAGCAGTATCCAAGGCAACCACTTTGAGCAGCACATTGGGAGTATCGAAGGCAACCACTTTGAGCAGCACATTGGATGTGGTAGGAGAAACGAATATTACAGGAGCAACAACCATCAGTGGTGCGGCATCGTTAAACAGCACATTAGCAGTATCCAAGGCAACCACTTTGAGCAGCACATTGGGAGTATCGAAGGCAACAACTTTGAGCAGCACATTGGATGTGGTAGGAGAAACCAATATTACAGGGGCAACAACAGTCAGTGGGGTGGTATCATTAAACAGCACATTAGCAGTATCCAATGTAACCACCCTGAGCAGCACATTGGGAGTATCCAAGGCGGCAACCCTGAGCAGCACATTGGATGTGGTGGGAGAAACAAACATTACAGGAGCAACAACAGTCAGTGGGGTGGTATCATTAAACAGTACATTGGATGTAGCGAAAGCAACCTCATTAAGTAGCACATTGGAAGTATCTGAACCAACAACACTTAGTAGCACATTGAATGTAGGTGGAACAGCAAATATAACTGGTGCGACCAACATTACGGGTGCGTTAACCGCGACGGGTGCTACATCTTTGAATAGCACATTAGTAGTGGCGAATACAACCTCTCTGAATAGCACATTAGCCGTATCAAATGTAGCAACATTGGGTAGTACATTGAATGTCGGTGGGTCGGCTAACATTACTGGTGCAACCAATATTACAGGGGCATTAACGACTACAGGAGCAGCAACATTAAATAGCACATTATCTGTAAGTGAAGCAGCTTCATTAAGCAGCACGTTGGCTGTAATTGGAGCAACAAATATTACTGGCGCATTAACCACCACCGGAGCAGTAGCATTAAATAGCACATTATCTGTAAGTGAAGCAGCGTCATTAAGCAGCACGTTGGCTGTAATTGGAGCAACAAATATTACTGGGGACTTAACGACTACTGGAGCAGTAGCATTAAATAGCACGTTGGCTGTAACAGGAGCAACAAATATTACTGGCGCATTAACCACCACCGGAGCAGCAGTGTTAAACAGCACATTATCTGTAAGTGAAGCAGCTTCATTAAGTAGCACCTTAGCAGTATCGGGAGCAACAAATATTACTGGCGCATTAACCACCACCGGAGCAGCAGTGTTAAACAGCACATTATCTGTAAGTGAAGCAACAACATTAAGCAGTGTGTTAGATGTATCGGGTGCAACCAATATTACAGGAGACCTAACAACGACGGGTTCAACAACACTGAATGGAACATTAGACGTAAGTGATAATTTAACTGTACATTCGGACATACTCCCTAATGATGATAGAACACAGAATCTTGGTTCCAGTTCAAAGCGTTTTAATAACATTTATGGTAGTACGCTACATATTGACACAAATACAATTGTTTTTGAAACGACCGTTCTGGGACAAACCCAAACGAGTTCATTATCGGTAGAAAGTGGTAGTATGTCTATTTCAACAGACGGTGGAGGTGTAAGTGATTTAGCAAGTGATTTTGTTTTATTAACAAGTAATAATGTGGGAATTAACAAGTCAAGTGTAAGTGCAAATGCAAATTTGGATGTAAGTGGTACAGCAGCTGTAAGTGGAAATATGACAATTACTGGAAGTGCAACGTTGAACGACACATTAACTGTATCAAAAGCGGTCTCCTTGAACAGTGTATTAAACGTATCCAATGATGTATCATTTGGTGGAACACTAACCGCAGTCGGTGCAGCGACTTTAAGTAGCACCTTAGATGTGGATGGAGCAACGAATATTACAGGGTCGTTAACAACAACTGGTGTAGCAACGTTGAACAGTACGTTAGATGTAGCCGGAGCAACCCAGCTAAGTAGCACCTTAGATGTGGATGGAGCAACGAATATTACAGGGGCGTTAACAACCACAGGTGATGTATCTTTCAATAGTCGATTACAAGTAGGAGGAGATGTTTCATTAAATGGAGACCTTACCATTGAAGGAAACTTGAATGTATTCCAGCAACAAAACACGTCGGTGATTAACACCACGGTAAATAATTATGAGGTCATCATAAGCAACGATTTATCCATCAATGGATATTTATACACGGCAGATGATGTGTCTTTTAACAATAATGCGTATATTTCAGGAAATACAGCAATCAATAGTCGGTTGGATGTAGTGGGAGATGTCTCATTAAACAATGATGTATCTATTCAAGGGAATACGACAATAGCAAGCAGCACCACACTGAATGGGGATGTAACGATGCCAGTAGCCTATTCGATATTCCAATTTGATGAATAAGAACATTTCAAGGCAATAGGGCATGAATGTTTTTAGAACGAAAAATATCTATATGTAATATAAATGTCTCTTGCAACATTAAAGCGAAAAACCCAAACAAAATACAAGAATATGAGCGTAGGACAAGCCCAGTTTTCATTGAATGGAACACATAGAAACCAGGGGTTTGTAGGTCAAACCAGTTTGTCGCGCACCATATTAAAGTCTCCTTATAATGGAACCGCTCCTCGCGGTCATGGTGGTCTACAAGGAACATATGAAATTAGCAACATCAAGAATTCCACTATTAATAATTTGAATGATAATGACGTAGTAAAATCAAGTTCATTAGGAACAAATGGTATGATTATGTCGAAGTACAGATGGATTCGTCGTCCTCAACCGTACAGTACGGTAAAACCAGACAATAACAACAACACAAGTACACAAGGACAATACATTGAAAAACAAGCTCAAGCAACTCAACAAAGTGTTCGTGATGAAACGTGCGAGCAAGGAACTTATGAAAGTACTTGTGGCAATGCTACTGCTGGTTGTGTAATTACCAAAGACCCAAGTACGTATACCTCTACTTCTGCAAGTGAATACTTGTCAAAATTAAAAGACCAGTGTGTAGACAACGATGAGACCTCCACGTCGGGCATTTCACAAATGCCTGTTGGCTGTGGTGTATAAGCGCCTACAAAGAAGAAAAAATTGATATAAATGTAATAGTCAATATATGATAACAACGTCATATATTGAATAATGAATGCGGAACAGGAAGCATTAACACAAGAATACATTGCTACATTTGATGAAAAACATAAAATAGCTTATGAAATAGCGAAATCTCATTTGGGAATGTCCTATCAAGTGGAAAAGAGCAATGGATTTTTAGAATGGAAGAAGAAGAAGGATGAAGAGAAAAAGTGTAAGTAGTATGACAGAGTTGCTATTATAGTTGGTTTTGTTGGGCTTGTTGAGCCTTGAATTGTTTATAATCAAATCGGTTGTTTTGTAAATCGTGTTCCCCATCCAACAAAGAAGTGAAAGCACTTTTAAAAGACGATGTGAGTGTTTGCTTTTTAGGTGTTTGAAGGAAAGGAAAATGACTTATTTTCCCCAAGTATATAAATTTATTACGAATACGTGAAGCTTCTTGTTTTCGTAACTCTTCTTTTTCAGCCTCCTTTTTGTCCCATTCTTCTTTTTCTTTTTTGGAAAGTGTATTGGGTGCAGTCTTGGTTTTCGATTCAGCATTGTTTTTTTTAGACCGCAAGAAAGGGGCATCTTTCAATGCATTTTTCAATTCCTTTTTATCATTTGCTTGTGTTTTTTTAGATTCATCTGTTTGCCCTTCTGTATCATCGTCTTGTTCCTCCTTTTTCTTCTTTTCATTTAAATGAATATCCCATATTGGGGAATGGGTCTCAATAACTTCATTGTCCATAAAGAAATCCGCACACGCAAACATACGTGTATACTTTAATGCCATTGTATTTAAAATCGTATAGGCGATAGTTTTATTGTCACAGTAATAAGAGAACCCAAGTTTATAAGGGTCATAGGTCATAAGAATATTTCCACGGACTGTATTTTGAAGTAAAATCTTTTTTTTCCAAAATGGCTCCAATGTATTATCTTTGTCTCTGAAAAATTCTTGTAATTGTTTTTTGTTATAAAAAAGAGGGTCAATTGCTTTATTTTTATCGGGACATTCTTTACAAAAAGAAAGAAACTGTGTCTTTTGTTTTTCATATTCTTCTTTAACTTTATCAACAGGAGGTAAAGGAGGATACAAATACGCATAGATTGATTTCCAAACGCGCGGAAGAATCATTCCACCGAGACCATATACAAGAAAAAAAAGGAATGGGGTGTATTTATAAAGTTTTATATTTCGGAAAGCATTTATGTTGGATGAAAAGGAAGAAAATAGTTTTGAATAGAGTAATCGTTTCAGGTACATAAATATGTAATACTACACATAAGTGTTTATGTAGATTTGGACGCATTTTTAATTTCCTCAACTTGTTCCAAGCGATACGCAGTTAGGTCGCATATTTCTTTATCCAAGAAGGGAACTTGAACTTTTTCATATCTTTTATACACATTATCGGGATGAAGGGCAACCAAATAGAGTCCAAGAACCTTTTGTCCGTATTTTTGTTCTAAAATGAACCTATATACATTCAATTGCAAACTGTAGTGATAGAAATTTGTATCCGGAAGATGGGAAATACAAGGGGTATGGGCTGTTTTATTTCCATATTTGCTTTCATACGCAAATTCAAGAACTCGTTTCCAATCATAAATATAAATCCCATCTTGTTCGGGGTCTTTGAAAACCATATCGACTGAACCACATAACATAAGTTCTTCGTGGAAGATCATCCACTCTGTGCGATACGGGATAAGGGTCGAATGTTCTTTTTGGAATTGCAAGAAATATTGGTATTCAATGGATTTGTCATCTACGGGTTCGTTGTTATAAAAGAGTTCGATGTGGTAATGTAATCCAGTCCCTTTGGTGGAAGCAGCTGTGCCCTTGTCTGCCCACATTTTTTTCATTTCTTCGCGGGTCTTTTTATAATATTTATACGATGGGTCATTCTCCCATTTGGCGTTTTTCAAAATACCATCAATAACTTTATCAGCATCAAAATGTTCAAAATGACTATGGTTCCACGTAGTGACAGAAGTATAGCTTCCACGGACTCCGTCAATCGTATAGATGTGAGGTCCTTCTTCAAAACTAATACGTTCATCACGAGGGTGTAGGTTTTTAGTCGCTAAATAGGTAGGGGGCTCCATAATCGTTGTATGATTTGTTATCCAATAAAAATTTATGTTGTTTTCAATTTTATGTATTTATGATTCTTTTACTCTTTACAGTCATTTGCGGGTTGTAAACATTTGATAGCGCCGTATGTATCAACTATCGCACGCAGTTGTTTATTACGGACATTTTCGACACAATCATTTTCACCAGTAACTTGTCCAACATAATGATAGAATTTGTCCAAGTTATCAAGGATTTGAATATTTTCTTGTTTCCATTCAGTATCAAAGTAATCAATAATTTCTGTTTCGAGAGAGTGAAAGAGTTCATTCACTTTACTGACAGGCAGTTTAATCCATTCATATATTTTTTCATCTTCTGAAAACACATACCCGTAATACTTCGGCAGTTTCACAATATGACCTTGAATCGGTAATACGTCTTGGTAATCCGTAAGTGCTTCTTGAAGGATAAGTTTCATTCCTTCGCATAGTCCTTTTTCAAAGATTGTATTCATATGTTTAGGTATATAAGAAAGTATATGCGACTGGAAGAATGAAGGTAATGTTTCGGATGGATGTGTATTGTTTTGTAATACCTGTAATGGTTTGAGTTTTGAGTTCGTGTTCGTGTTCGAATGATGGACAGGTAGTTCAAGAAGAGCTTGTTTTTTATTTTCAGTAGTAGCATTTGACTGTATTTGTAACTCGTTTAATTGAGATGCCATATATTGCATAACGCGTACAAGAGTAGACATAGGGGGTGGATTTTGTTCTAATGATTCCGAGTTATACAATAAACATTCATATCCACATTTCGATTCGTGCTGTATGCGGGCAAGATGAATATCAAAACATCTATTGCAGAAATGACAAGGATGGTTCATAAGGATAATACATTCTGTGTATATTTCATATAGAAATCAATTTTGATGAATTTAGTATTTAGCACAAATGAAAACAAAATAATAACCAATGTAGAGACCAAGAAAACAAAATCAATATCATCAGTTTCGACAACTGCAATTAATAATCGATATTTACAAATGAATATGTTGGATCGACTACAAAATAGCAAGAAATGTAAAAGTTGTGGTGGAAAATAAATTCTCTTGATTTGTATATAATGATTGGAGGAATCGGAAAGTTTTTCAATAAAGTAACCAAAGTACTTATGAGCAGACGTGTTATGAACATTGTTGTTGCTGTACTTTCTTTATTCGTAATCGTATTTGTTTTACGTATGGTGGGTCTATACGAAGGTATGGAAGGTAAGAAGAAGGAAGGTATGAATAACAAGAAGGAAGGTATGAATAACAAGAAGGAGAAGAAACACGAGAAGAAGGAGGCTATGGAGAACCAAGCTCCTGAGGAGGAGGAAGAAGAAGAGAAAAAGGAAGAAGTAGAAGGTATGGAGAACTTTGTTCCTGGTCCTTCCATGTTTGATGGTAAATTAGGAAAGAAAGAAATGACCAAGACCAAGGTCTAAATCATTTGCTCATATATCTTAACTGCTTATTCACTCGTATAAAAAAGATAAAGGATAAAGGATAAAAGTATATAATATATATAATTTATATATTAGATATGAGTTTTTCAAATAGAGATATGTTTATGGAACCACGAACAACGCAATATGGAAGTCATATGGTAATGACCAATGTTCGTAAAACAAACAAGTCAAAATACATCAGTTTGGATACCAAATACCGTGATGATTTCTCTTATTCGCAAACCATCAATTACAATATAACCTTACCGGAAAAGATAAACGAAGTGAAAACAATGAAGGTGCATAGCGTAGAGTTACCTGGTTCTTTATTAAATGTGTCCAGTGCTTTAGGGAATAATTCGTTCCAATTGACTTCAAGTGGAAACGTAGCCATAATAACTGTTCCTGACGGGCAATATAATGAAACCACCTTACAAAGTGTTATTCAAACGCAAATCAATGCGTCGGGCGCAGGTACCAGTGATTTGGTGATTGATATTTCAAATCAGGATATGGGATATGTTGCCAAATTGAATTCCAGTAGTGCAGACATCAGTGTAGATTTCAGTGTTCGGGATGGTTGTCAAGAACAATTGGATAGTCAGAATTTTACAAGTTCATTAGGGTGGACGTTAGGTTTCAGAGAACCCGAGGTGGATATCACTACGTCAACAACTACAAGTACATCCTTAGTGAACTTAAACAATCCTTCTTATTTGTATTTGGCAATTGATGAGTATCAGGCTGGAAATCAAAATAATTTTTTGACCCCATTGGCAACGTCATTAATTAACAAGAATATTATTGCACGTATTTCTATTGATAATACCAATTATGGTTTTGGAAATATCATGATTGCGAACGAAGGAAATGGGTTATTGGTTAGTAGCGAACGTGAATACAGCAGCAAAATCGATTTACAAAAAATGAATGTCAAGTTGATTTATGATAATGGTAAAATAGCAAACTTACAAGGGTTAGATTTTTCACTGGTATTAGAAATTTCGCACGAGTAAATGTAGCGAAAAGTATAATAGAAGCAATATAAAGGGTAATTGATAATGTATAATAGCGTTATACATTATGGACAAATTCATTGTTAGAAAATTACCAGGAAATACAGAGCAATCCACATCAAATTCAACAAAAGAGGAACCACAAACAAAAAGAGTAAACATGTCATTATTCAGCAAATTTGAAAATCGTGAGTCAGCTTCGTCGAGTGAAAAAGCAGAACCAAAAGAATTGTCATCGTCATCGTCATCTACCAAAATGGTTCAATCCAGTATTCCGGCGGAGTTAAACACACCATTACATATTCCGGACCGTTATCACGAAACATTAAGTGGAGAACAAATTCGAGCATTAGAATTGGTTTGTCGGCGTAAAAGTGTATTTATTTCTGGTCCGGGTGGAACAGGTAAATCGCATTGGATTAAGGCGTGTAAGTCTATTTTATCGGAAAACAAGGTATTTATGCCAGTGTGTGCGCTTACAGGATGCGCCGCTATTTTACTGGGTTGCGGAGCAACCACAGTCCATAGTTGTTTTGGATTAGGGCAAATGAAAGGAGACCCACAAGAGATTGTACGAAAAGTATTACGGAACAAGCGCGTAACAAACAAATTAAAAAAAATACAAGGATTCATTATTGATGAAGTAAGTATGATGTCGAAGAAAATGATGGAAGTATTGGAATTAGCCATGCGTAGTATCAAAAAGACGACAACATTATGGGGAGGGGTACAAGTAATATTCTTGGGGGATTTCTATCAGCTACCGCCTGTAGGAATGACCCCAGAAGATTCGGCATTCTGTTTTGAAAGTGATTTGTGGGGACAAACGTTTCCAAACGAGCAGCACATTTTATTTACTACAATGCATCGACAAAAAGACCCATTATATCAAAAAATATTACACGAAGTCCGTATTGGGGAATTATCAGAAGAATCGATAGAAGTATTACAAAAACGCGTGGACTTACAATTGCCCGAAGCAATTTTTACACGATTGTATCCCAAAAAGTATATTGTGGAAAATACAAATAATGAAATGTATGGGAAGTTAAAGACACGTGAGGAGTGTTTTGAAATGAAAATAATAACGAATTTAACAAGCTATAAAGAAAGTGGAAAATCAATTCCAACAGATGAATTGTTACGTTGTAGTAATATGACAAAATACGACCGTGAAAATGAAATCAAACGATTAGCGCGGGATGGTGCCGGAAATGAAAAATTATATTTGAAATTAAATACGCCAGTAATGTGTACGATGAATGTAGATTTGGAAAATGGCATTTACAATGGTTCGCAAGGAAAAGTAATTGAGTTTCGTGATAGTCCAGAACATGGTTTATTGCCGGTAGTGAAATTCAATAATGGGAAAGTAATTGAAATGGAGCCATATTGTTGGCAGTCAGATGAATATCCAATGTTAGGTGTAAAGCAAGTGCCATTACAGTTAGCGTGGGCGATGACAATTCATAAAAGTCAAGGAAGTTCGTTGGATAATGTTATTATGAATTTGGGTAATCATATATTTGAATACGGACAAAGTTATGTTGCATTGTCGCGGGTGCGTACGCTGGAAGGATTATATTTGTCGGGATTGGCACACGAGCGAATAAAAGCGAACCCGATTGTAAGAGAATTTTATACTTCAATTCAAGATACGAAGGAAGGAACGGAATAACATATAGAATCGTAAGAATATAGAATACAAGAAATAGAGTAATAGAATTTGTGTAATAAACGAAAAAGAATTTAGATAATATATATAATGCATTTCTTTGAACATACAAAAACGAACAAACATAAAATAGAAAATGGTAAGCTGATAGAATCATTGGAAGAAGAAAAAATAAACCAAAATGGAAATATACTAATTCGCGGGATTAAAGATGGCGTCCCGTTTATGTTTTCTAACTTACCGGAGTTGAAACATTTACGCCCAAATGGTTTAGTATTAAATAATAATCAAACCAAATCCAAAGCGTCCAAAAGAAAATCTGCAAAGAAGTCAAGGTCAAAGCAGTCAAAAAAATCAAAAAAAGGAAAGAAGCAAAGAAAGGCAAAAACTCCTATGAGGAAATAATCAAACATAATTTTATGACTGTATTATAAGATAATGTCTAATACATGGAGAACATATGGTGGTATGCGTAAAACAAAAGCCATATCCAAATTTGAAATGGGAACAATTATAATAGATGACCTTATTAGACGAACTAAAGTAACTACCAATGCGTCGCAAGTAGTGAGTGATGCGAATTTAGTTATTCAAGGAGGTGATTTGCAAGTCGATTCGAACTCATCCAATGTAGGTGGTAATGTAGAAGCGAATGTGAATATCATTGCTGAAAAAGCGGGACTTTTTGGTGAAGACGTATTCATTGATAATCGATTATATTTTGTTCCTAACATAATTGAACGAACGTTAGATAATAGTTTAAATTTTGGAACAGACACTGCTACCAGTACAACGATTACACAAGCAACCGCCAGCACTTATTATTTGAATTATATTACTGGAAATTCTCAATCAGGAAATATAGGTATTGGATTAGATAGTCCCTTAACGCGCTTTGATGTATTTGGAAATATTGGTGGTTCAGGAGTTGTTGCAAATAGCACGCCGTTTAATACAATGCGCGTTGTAACAAACAATGCAGCAGGTCGCACAACGTTAATCGAATTGAGTAATAATGTTTATACGTCAGGAATTGATGCAATTGCGTTAAATGAGAATTCAAGTTTAAATTTTTACAACGAGAATGTTACCAGTGGAACTGGAACGAATGCAAACGCAAGTATAAGTTATACCAGTTCAACAGAGACCTTTTCACTTTTAAATGGAAACACGAGCTTAACCCTGAATAACTTAAATAAAACAGTATCCATTAATGTTTCTGGGAATTCAATGATTGATATTAGTAGCACAACCATACAATTAAATGGTGGATTATCACTGGCAGCAGGTAAATCAACAACGGCTGTATTTGACGAAGCATTATTAATAATGGATGTTTCGGGCGGGGGTAGTTCTTTTTTGGAGTCCTACTTTCCGGATTCATCAAGTAATTACAAGTTAGGGAATGGTCTCACCACGGTTGCGGATGAATTAGATGGAAGTTCCAATATAATGATTCATATGGTGAGTAAAGATGCAAATAGCAATATAAAGGGATTAACATTGGGTGGAGGTGTTCATCCAGAACAACGAACAAAATCAGTAGGGTTCATTGGATTACACCATGAAGATAGTTCTACAAGCGATACTTCGTTTGTTCCTACATCTATTATTATGGAAGGTTCAAATACAGGATATAATCGTACAACAATGGGCGTGAATACATTATTGCCGAGAACAAATGATTATACGATGGACATTAACGGAAAAACACACATCGGGCAAGGAGAAACCCATATTCGCAATATTACAACAAACCAAATATACAGTATGGCATTCTCGAAAGAAGACCCATTATTTGGAGCAGCGGTTGGAAGTGCAGACGCGGAAATATCCAATACTCCATATAGCTATTATGCGTATGTAACATCCGATGGTGGTCAAAATTGGAGTAAAAAGACCATAGTAATTAATGATATTCAAGTAGCAGATACATTAGAAGTTCACGTTACAGGAAGCAGTAATATTCATATTACTACACGTGGAGACTCCATCAACAAGGTATATTATTATTCGAGTGATAGTGGAGAAACGTTTAGTAAAGATTCTCTGAGTGTGTCCTTGGGTAGTGGAAAAATGGATAAGTTATATGTATCAAAACAAGATACAAACTATTATGCGGTCATTAATGATAATGAACCAACGCTGGCAGGAGACGTGAGTTTATATTACTTTTTACAAGGAAATACAAGTACATTTCAAACATTGGCTATTTCTGGAATAAATGAAATCGTGGATGTAGATGGTTCTGGAAATATCGTGTATGCATTAGGAACAGATAGTGTGGTTCGGTTAGATTTGGATACAACCACGCCCACATCGCCATTGTTATCTGTTTCTACCACAGTGGATTTATCATCGGGTGGGGCGGCAGATTATACTTCATTATACGTATATGATGCAAGTTATGCGGTAGCAGTAGGAAATAGTGGTTGTGTAGCATTTACAGTAGATGGTTCAAATTGGGGTACAGCAACAACTACAATAGGTGATTTGTACAACGTTCATATGGTTGATAATGAAAAGGCAATTGCGTTGTATAATGATGGTGGAACAGTAGGTATTGCTTATGCGGATGTAAGTTTGGCATTATGGAACATTGTGTCGAATGATATGTTGAACGCAAACGGTGTACATAGCATACTGACAGATCGATTAGATACAAATTCGGTATTATCTACGGCAAACGCAAAATATTTTGCTATTTCGAATACATTGGTGGCACACGAAGGAAACGCAACGCAAGATATAAGTGCAACAAGTATGTTATATTATAATTATTACCCTTCTTTATTGGATAATACGAATGCTGTGCTGGATATATCGGGGTCGTTATGTATTGGTGGACATGTAGTTCCAGACGTATCAGGAGTATATGACCTAGGTTCTGCAATAAAACCATTCCGTAGTTTATATGTAACCAATAATAGTATTCATTTGGTAGGACTGGATACAGAAGATTCGACGATTAGTGTAGCAAACGGACAATTAAACGTGGAAACTACCAGCGACGGGGTTACCACCAGTGCCAATTTACTTGGATTGACAGATGGTACACTATTCCTGCCTGGTGATTTATCTATGAATGGGGATATTGTAATGACAAATACAAGTGATAGAATGGTTCAGTTTTAGAATAATTTTTTTTGCGTTTTTTTTATTGAATTTATTTTCTATATGAGTCTTTGGTTAGATAATAGTGCAAATTCAAATACATTAAAACAATCATATTTCAAAAATTTTGTAGATGTAAGTGGTGATGTGATAACGAGAAGCAATTATAAAATAAAACTATATGGGTCAGACCCGACACGGGCGTTTCCAGATTTCTCGGTAGGTCCAAGCGAATTTACTTTTTATGATAGTAATGGCAACACAACAGATGTAAGTACAAATAAATTATTGTTTATAAAAGATTTAACACAAAATGTTGAAACCACATTGAATTCATTGACATTGGTTACCACACATATTGAAGATAATAGCACGAACTTTGTAGTGGTTTCCGATACATCTTTTAATGATAATGTATATGTAGGTGGGGATACATCATTGAATCAAAATCTTACTGTATATGGAACTACCCATTTATTGGGGAACGTGTATGTGGATAGTAATTTTTCATTGTCAGGCGATTTAGATATGTCGTATAATAACATGGACGTATCCAAAATATTTGTGAATAGCATTGATAGTGGAGAAATAAATCAGTTTATTTAGAAAGTGTTAATAACAAATAAAATAACGGTAGATATTTAGGGTTATCAGTGTTATTTAGAAAAAAAATAATTATACATTAAAATATTTTAAATATTCATTTATTGTATATATAATAAATGTCTGGTATAGGTTCATGGTTAACTACTTCCAGGGCGAATAAGTTCTTTGATACTTATGTGAAAGGTTTTGTAGATGTAAGTGGAGGTTACTTGCTGTTGCGCCAAGGCAACTTTTACATGCAAGATGGTGATATGTCACTTAATGGTAAGTTATACGCAACGGGTGCCGCTACTTTGGAAAGCACATTAGATGTTACCGGGGACGTTACTGTCGCTGGTGATGTTGTTCCAAGTGGTAATATTACCCAGAATTTAGGTTCTACTACTAATCGTTTTAACAACATTTATGGTAAAACGTTACATATTGATAATAATAGTATTGTTTTTGATACAGAAATATTGGGTCAAACACAAACAACGACACTGTCTATTGCTGGAACTGAGGTGGCAGTTAAGTCAGAAGGTGTACAGAATGTTGATAGTAGTTTTATTCTTATGACTGGTAACAAGGTTGGTATTAACAAACAAAGTCTTCTTGCGGATACTACATTGGATGTAGCGGGTACTGCTGCTGTAAGCGGTGATGTTTCGTTGAACGCTGATTTGTTTGTAAGTGGGGACATGTCCTTGAATGGTGGTCTCACCACGGACGGTGCTGCTGTTTTGAAGAGCACTTTGGCTGTTACCAAGGCAGCAACTATGAGTGATACTTTGGATGTGACGGGTGCTGCTACCATGAGTAGCACTTTAACTGTGGCAGATGCTGCTACCGTGAGTGGCACTTTGGATGTTACCAAGGCAGCAACTATGAGTGATACTTTGGATGTTACCAAGGCAGCAACTATGAGTAGCACTTTGGATGTAATAGGTGCTACCACTTTGAGTGATACATTGGGTGTAACAGGTGCTGCGACTTTGAGTAGCACATTGGCTGTAACGAAGGAAGCAACTTTGAGTGATGTATTAAAGGTTACGGGGGATGTATCCATGAACGCAAAGTTGTATGTTGCTGATAAAGTGAAGATTGGTGAGAACAGTGATGCAATTGTTGCTTTGGATATTTGTGCGAATGATGCGATTATGATTCCTCGTGGTACTACCGCACAACGTCCTACTGCTACTGATGATTATCACAGAGGTTATATTCGTTTTAACAGTCAATTGGAACAATTTGAAGGTTTTGGTGCTGGTAATGCGTGGGGTTCTTTGGGTGGCGTAAAGGATGTTGACGGTGACACATATATTGAAGCTGAAGAAAATCCAGGAGATGATAATGATGAATTAAAGTTTTATACTGCTGGGTTAGAACGTATGAGAGTCACTGCTACTGGTGATGTATCATTAAATAACAACGCAACAATCGCCGGTAAGATGGCATTGGGTGATGACTTTACTTCAAGTATTGCTTTGGATATTAGCGCAAGTGATGCATTGAGAATTCCTGTTGGTACTGACGCACAAAGACCTACTGGTGCTACTGGTATGATTCGTTATAATGAAGATAATTCTCAATTTGAAGGTTATTCCACCACTTGGGTTGGATTAGGCGGTGTCATTGATGTGGATCAAGATACCAAAGTTGTAGCAGAGTCTTCTCCTGGTGCTGATAATGATGAATTACAATTCTACACTGCTGGTACGGAACGTATGAGAATCACTGCTGCTGGTGATTTATCATTGAACACCGGCACGAAATTGATTGTTATGAGTGATTCTTCTATGAATGGTCGTTTGGATGTGGGTGGTGATGTATCCTTAAACGGAGACCTAACCATTGAAGGTAATTTGAACGTAATGCAACAACAAAACACTTCTGTTATTAACACCACTGTAAACAACTACGAGGTAATCATTAGTAATGATTTGTCTGTTAATGGTGAAGTGAAGGCTATTGGCGATGCTTCTTTTGGCGGAAACTTGTTTATTGGTGGAACTACTAATTTGGTGGGTGCTGCTACTTTGGATGACAATTTGACTGTTGCCAAGGTTGCTAATTTGAGTAGCACATTGAATGTAACCGGTGCTACCACTTTGAGTGATACTTTGGATGTGAATGGTGCTACTACTATTACTGGTGCTACTACTATCAGTGGTGCTACTACTATTACTGGTGCTACTGCTATCAGTGGTGATTTGACTTTGACTGGTGGTGCTACTGTAAGTACCACTTTGGGGGTAACTGGTGCTACCACATTGAGCGATACGTTGGCTGTTACCAATGCAACCACTTTGGGCGGTGCTTTGAATGTGACCGGTGCTACCACTTTGAGTAGCACTTTGGATGTGAATGGTGCTGCTACTATTACAGGTGCTACTACTATTAGTGGTGTTACTACTATTACAGGTGATACTGCTATCAGTGGTGATTTGACTTTGACTGGTGCTGCTACTGTAAGTAGCACTTTGGGTGTAACTGGTGCAACCACTTTGAGTGATACTTTGGCTGTTACCAATGCTACCACTTTGAGTGATACTTTGGCTGTTACCAATGCAACCACTTTGGGCGGTGCTTTGGGTGTAACCGGTGCTACCACTTTGAGTAGCACATTGGCTGTAACCGGTGTTACCACATTGGGTGATGATTTGAATATGACTGGTGATTTAACTTTGACCGGTGGTGCTACTGTAAGTACCACTTTGGGAGTAACCGGTGCTACCACTTTGGGCGGTGCTTTGGATGTAACCGGCGCTACCACTTTGGGTGGTGCTTTGGGGGTAACTGGTGCTACCACTTTGGGCGGTGCTTTGGGGGTAACCGGCGCTACCACTTTGGGTGGTGCTTTGGGGGTAACTGGTGCTACCACTTTGGGCGGTGATTTGGATGTAACTGGTGCTACCACATTGGGTGATGATTTGGATGTAACTGGTGCTTTGACTTTGACCGGCGATGCTTCTATGAATGGTGGATTAACTATGGATGGTGCTGCTGTGTTGAAGGACACTTTGGCTGTAACCGGTGAAACCACATTGAGTAGTAATTTGAAGGTAACCGGTGATTTGACTTTGACTGGTGGTGCTACTGTAAGTACCACTTTGGGAGTAACCGGTGCTACTGATATTACTGGTGCTTTGACTTTGACCGGCGATGCTTCTATGAACGGTGGATTAACTATGGATGGTGCTGCTGTGTTGAAGAACACTTTGGCTGTAACCGGTGCTACCACTTTGAGCGATACTTTGGCTGTAACCGGTGTTACCACTTTGAGTAATAATTTGAATATGACTGGTGCTTTGACTTTGACTGGTGGTGCTACTGTAAGTACCACTTTGGGGGTAACTGGTGCTACCACTTTGAGCGATACTTTGGCTGTTACCAATGCAACCACGGTGGGTGGTACTTTGGGTGTTACCGGGGTAACAACATTGAGTGATAATTTGAATATGACTGGTGATTTGACTTTGACTGGTGGTGCTACTGTAAGTACTACTTTGGGTGTAACCGGTGCTACCACTTTGAGCGATACTTTGGCTGTTGTTGGTGCTACTGATATTACGGGGGCTCTAACCTTGACCGGTGATGCTTCTATGAACGGTGGATTAACTATGGATGGTGCTGCTGTGTTGAAGGACACTTTGGCGGTTGTTGGTGCTACTGATATGACTGGTGCTTTAACTTTGACCGGTGATGCTTCTTTCAACCAACGTTTGGATGTAGGTGGTGATGTTTCCTTAAACGGAGATTTAACCATTGAAGGTAATTTGAACGTATTGCAACAACAAAACACTTCTGTTATTAACACCACTGTAAATAACTATGAAGTAATTATCAGTAATGATTTATCTATTAATGGCGATGTAAAGGCTGCTAACGACGCTTCTTTTGGTGGTAATTTGTATGTTGCTGGTACTTCTAATTTGGTGGGCGATGCTACTTTGGATAATAATTTGATTGTAGGTGGAACTGCTGCTATTACTGGTGCTGTTGATATTACTGGTGCAACCACCATTACGGGTGATGTTAGTTTGAACAGCAAACTATACGTTCAAGATGATGTGTCATTCAATGCTGAAACCTATGTAGGTGGAAATCTTACTGTGGATGAAAGCCTCATTGTAGGTGGTTCATTCCAAGTAGAAGATATGAGTGTCAATGGTTTTTTGAGTGTTCGTGGTGGTATTGATGCCTCTGGTGCTAGCGTATATGCAGACAGTTTCCAATTTGGTATTGTAGACCAATTCGACATCAAAGTAGATTATCAAGCAAACTTTCCTATTAGTAATGAATACATTACCTTCACAAAAGGTTTCCACGTAATTGGCGATGTAAGTATGAACGGTAGAACGCTACAATTCTAAGAACCCAAAATACAAAACGTAGAATAAAAATAGTAAAAAAGACTGAATAAAAAAATAGTTGTATAATATAAAAGGGAATCCTGAAATTTTTCACAAAAAAAGTAATTTTGTTGTGAAAGGCAGAACCAATAAATCTACCAAAATAATAATTACCTTTTTTTTAAAATATATTTTTGAATTACAAATTAGTTAAAAATAGTAATAGTAGTAGTTATTATAGAATGTCGACGTGGTTAGGGACTACTGCGCGTACTAATCGCATCCTGAACACCTATGTGAAGGGTTTTGTGGATGTGAGTGGTGGTGATTTGATTATGCGAAATGGTGATATTTCTGCTAACGGTAACGTTAGCATTGGGGGAGAAACAACTGTGAACGGTAATATTATACCTACCGAGGGGTCTACCTATAATTTAGGTAGTGCTGACAAACCATTTAAGAGTTTGTTTATTAGCAGCAACAGTATCAAGTTCCAAGACGAACAGAACGCGAATGTGGAGTCGTCGTTGTCTGTTGTGGATGGTGGCGTTGCAGTGAAGACGACAGATAGTGGGTCAGGTGCGACTGTAGATGCTTCATTTGTGCTGTTAAATAATTTCAGAGTAGGAATTAACAAGGTTAGTTCAAATGCTACTGCAAATTTGGATGTAAGTGGTAATGCGTATATTAGTGATACATTAGATGTATCGGGTGGATTAAACATCTCACAAGCAGCCATTTTCAATAGTACATTGGCTGTAACAGGTGATGCGGATATTACTGGTTCTTTGACTGTTACTGCTGCAACTGCTTTGAGTGATACTTTATCGGTTACCAAGGCAACTACATTAAGCAGTAGTTTGGATGTTACCGGGGATGTTACTGTAACAGGTTCAACAACATTGAATGATACATTAACTGTTAGTGATGCCGCTGTTATGAGTAGCACATTGGCGGTTAATAAGGCTACTGCATTGTATAGCACGTTGGAAGTAACCAAAGCAGCTACATTTAATAGCACGTTGGCTGTGTCTGGGACTGCTGATATTACGGGTGATGTTTCTGTAACCGGTGCCACTGCTTTGAGTAGCACATTAGCTGTAACCAAGGCTGCTACTATGGGTAGCACATTGGCTGTATCAGGTGATACTGATATTACGGGTGATTTGACTCTTACTGGTGCTGCTGATTTGAACAGCACTTTGGCTGTATCCAAGGCAGCTACTATGAGTAGCACATTGGATGTTAATGGTGATACCAAGATTACGGGTGATTTGACTCTTACAGGTGCTGCTGCTTTGAACAGCACCTTGGCTGTATCCAAAGCAGCTACTATGAGTAGCACATTGGCTGTTGTAGGGGCTACTGATTTAACAGGTGCTTTAACTTTAACTGGTGATGCTTCTATGAATGGAAGATTAGATGTTGGTGGTGATGTCTCTTTAAATGGAGATTTGACTATTCAAGGAAACTTGAATGTATTACAGCAACAAAGCAGTTCTGTAATTAATACCACTGTTAACAATTATGAAGTCATTATTAGCAATGACTTGTCTGTAAACGGTGAAGTGAAGGCTACCGGTGATGCGTCATTTGGTGGTAACTTGTTTATTGGGGGCACAACAAACATTGTTGGCGCTGCTACTTTGGACGATAGTTTAACTGTATCCAAGGCAGCAACTATGAGTAGCACGTTGGCTGTCGCTGGTGCTACTGACTTGACTGGTGATTTGACTCTTACTGGCGCAGCTTTTTTGAACAGCACCCTTTCTGTAAGTGATGCTGCCGATATTACTGGTGATTTGACTGTTACGGGTGCTGCTGCTTTGAATGACAGTTTAACGGTGACAAAGGCTGCTACTATGAGTAGCACTTTATCCGTCGGCGGTGATGCAGATATTACTGGTGATTTGACTATTACGGGTGATGTTTCGATGGGTGGAAACTTCAATATGGGTGGAAATTTTACTTTGAGTGGTCCTACCACATTGAATGATACCTTAACCGTAGCAAAGACAACTACTTTGAACAGCACATTGACCGTGGCAAAGACTGCTGATATTAGCGGTGCTCTTACAGTAGACGATGCTACAACATTGAATAGCACATTAGATGTAGAAAATGCAGCAACTATGAACAGCACATTGGCGGTGGTAGGTGCTACTGATTTGACTGGTGATTTGACTTTGACCGGCGATGCTTCTTTGAATAGCACTCTTGCCGTTGCAAAGGCAGCAACTATGAGAAGCACTTTGGCCGTAGATGGTGCTACCGATTTGACTGGTGATTTGACTCTTACTGGTGCCGCTGCTTTGAACAGCACATTGGCTGTTACAGAGGCAGCAACTATGAGCAGCACTTTGGCTGTTTCTGGTGCTACCGATATTACTGGCGATTTGACTTTAACCGGTGCGGCAACTTTGAATGATAGTTTGACTGTTACAAAGGCTGCTACCTTGAACAGCACTTTGGCTGTATCTGGTGCTGCTGATATTACCGGGGATTTCACTTTGACCGGCGCTGCTACGTTATCAGACACTTTGACATTGACCAAAGCAGCTACATTGAATAGCACTTTGGATGTGGTTGGTGCGACCGCTATTACCGGAACTGTCGCTGTAACAGGTGCTACATCTTTGAACAGCACCTTGGCTGTTACCAAGGCGGCTACTATGAGTAGCACATTAGATGTTACTGGCGATACCAAGATTACGGGCGATTTGACATTAACCGGTTCTGCTGCTTTAAATGATACCTTAACTGTAACCAAAACAGCTACGATGAGTAGCACATTGGCTGTTGGTGGAGCTGCTAATATTACTGGTGATTTGACCCTTACCGGTGCTGCTGCTTTGAATAGCACATTGTCTGTTGCAGAAGCTGCTACTATGAGTAGCACATTGGATGTTACTGGTGATACCAAGATTACTGGTGATTTGACTTTGACTGGTGCTGCTGCTTTGAACAGCACATTGGCTGTTACAGAGGCAGCAACTATGAGCAGCACGTTAGCTGTTTCTGGTGCTACGGATATTACGGGTGATTTGACTTTGACCGGTGCTGCTTCTATGGGTAGCACCTTGGAATTGACGGGCGATGCTTCATTTAATGGAAAGTTATATGTTGCGGATAAGGTGAAGATTGGTGCTGAAAACAGTGATGCGGTTGTTGCTTTGGACATTTGTGCAAATGATGCCATCATGATTCCTCGTGGTACTACCGCACAACGTCCTACTGCTACCAATGCTTCCCATAGAGGTTATATTCGTTATAACAGTCAGCTGGGACAATTTGAAGGTTTTGGTGCGGGTGATGCTTGGGGTTCTTTGGGTGGTGTAAAGGATGTTGATGGAGATACATATATTACTGCTGAAACCGGTGCTGGAAATGATAATGATGAATTACAATTCTTTACCGCTGGTACTGAGAAGATGACAATTGGTGCTACCGGTGATGTTTCTATGTCAAGTCGGTTGGATGTTGCTGGTGATGTTTCGTTTAACGGTGATTTAACCATTGAGGGTAACTTGAATGTATTACAACAACAAAACAGCTCTGTCATTAATACCACCATTAACAACTACGAATTAATCATTAGTAACGATTTGTCTGTAAATGGAGAAATCAAGGCTGTTGGTGATGCTTCTTTTGGTGGAAACTTGTTTATTGGTGGAACTTCTAATTTGGTAGGTGCGGCTACTTTGGATGACAGTTTAACTGTTTCCAAGGCTGCTACTATGAGCAGCACTTTGGCTGTTTCGGGTGCTACTGACTTGACTGGTGATTTGACTTTGACCGGTGCTGCTGCTTTGAACAGCACATTGGCTGTTGCTGAGGCTGCTACTATGAGTAGCACGTTGGATGTCATTGGTGCTACCAAGATTACTGGTGATTTCACTCTGACCGGCGTTGCTGCTTTGAATAGCACATTGTCTGTTGCCAAGGCTGCTACCATGAGTAGCACATTGGATGTTACCGGTGATACCAAGATTACTGGTGATTTGACTCTTACTGGCGCTGCTGTTTTGAATAGTACTGTTTCGGTTGCTAAGGCTGCTACTATGAGCAGCACATTGGATGTTAATGGTGATTTGACTCTTACTGGCGCTGCTGCTTTGAATAGCACTCTTGCTGTATCTAAGGCTGCTACTATGAGCAGCACTTTGGATGTTGCCGGTGATTTGACTTTGACTGGCGCTGCTGATTTGAATAGCACGTTGGATGTGACTGGTGATTTGACTCTTACGGGTGATGCTGCTTTGAATAGCACTTTGACTGTCGCCAAGGCTGCTACTATGAGTAGCACGTTGGCGGTAGACGGTGCTACTGATATTACTGGTGATTTGACTTTGACCGGCGCTGCTGCGTTGAATGATACTTTGACGGTTACTAAGGCTGCTACTATGAACAGCACCTTGGCGGTAGACGGTGCTACTGATTTGACTGGTGTTTTGACTTTAACGGGTGCTGCTGATTTGAACAGCACATTAACGGTTGCCAAGACAGCAACCATGAGCAGCACGTTGGCTGTTGCGGGTGCTACTAATTTGACCGGTGATTTGACTTTGACCGGCGCTGCTGATTTGAACAGCACATTGGATGTAGCCAAGGCAGCAACTATGAGCAGCACTTTGGCTGTTGCGGGTGCTACTGCTTTGACCGGTGATGTTACTATTACTGGTGCAACAACTCTTAACGATACCTTGGATGTAACAAAGGCAGCAACTATGAGCAGCACTTTGGCTGTTGCGGGGGCTACTGCTTTGACCGGAGACTTGACTGTAACCGGGGCTACTGCTTTGACTGATTCGTTAACTGTAAGCAAGGTTGCTACTATGAGTAGCACATTGGCTGTTGCTGGCGCTACTAACTTGACAGGTGATTTGACTTTGACTGGTGCTGCTGCTTTGAATAGCACTGTTTCGATTGCTAAGGCTGCCACTATGAGCAGCACATTGGATATTACTGGTGATTTAACTATTACTGGCGATGTTTTACCAAGTGGTAATGTAACACAGAACTTAGGTTCCAGCTCAAACCGTTTCAATAACATTTATGGTAAGAAATTGTATATTGATTCCAATAGTATTGTCTTTGACACCCAAATATTAGGTCAGACACAGTCAAGTTCTTTGTCTGTTGAAAGTGGTGGTGTAAGCATCAAATCGACTGGTGTTGTTAATGTGGATAGTAGTTTTGTTCTTATGACTGGAAACAAAGTTGGTATCAATAAATCCAGTGTAACTGCGAATGCTACTTTGGACGTTGCTGGAACAGCAGCTGTAAGCAGTGATGTTTCATTGAATGCTAAATTATACGTTGCTGACAAGGTGAAGATTGGTTCTGAAAACAGTGATGCTGTTGTTGCTTTGGATATTTGTGCAAATGATGCCATTATGATTCCTCGTGGTACTACTGCTCAACGTCCTACTGCTACTGATTCTTCCCATCGGGGTTATATTCGTTATAACAATCAATTGGAACAATTTGAAGGCTTTGGAGCGGGTGATGCTTGGGGTTCTTTGGGTGGCGTAAAGGACGTTGATGGTGATACGTATATTACTGCTGAAACCGGTGCTGGAAATGATAACGATGAATTACAATTCTTCACTGCTGGAACCGAAAAAATGAGAATTGGTGCTACTGGTGATGTTTCTATGGGAAGTCGTTTGGATGTTGCGGGTGATGTTTCTATGGGTGGTGATTTGACCATTGTAGGTAATTTGAACGTATTGCAACAACAAAACAGTTCTGTTATTAACACCACTGTAAATAACTATGAAGTAATCATTAGTAATGACTTATCTGTAAATGGTGAAATCAAAGCAACCGGTGATGCTTCTTTCGGCGGAAACTTGTTCATTGGTGGAACTTCTAATATTGTAGGTGCGGCTACTTTGGATGACAGTTTAACTGTTTCCAAGGCGACTACTTTGAGCAGCACATTGGCTGTTTCGGGTGCTACTGACATTACTGGTGATTTCACTTTAACGGGTGCTGCCAGTATTAGCACTACTTTGGCTGTGGGTGATGCCGCCGATATTACTGGTGATTTGACTTTAACGGGTGCTGCTGATTTGAACAGCACATTGGCTGTTGCTGAGGCTGCTACTATGAGCAGCACATTGGATGTTACTGGTGATACTAAAATTACTGGTGATTTGACTCTTACTGGCGCTGCTGCTTTGAACAGCACTTTGGCTGTTTCCAAGGCTGCTACTATGAGCAGCACATTGGATGTTACTGGTGATACTAAAATTACTGGTGATTTGACACTTACTGGTTCTGCTACTTTGAACAGCACGTTGGCTGTATCTGAGGCTGCTACTATGAGCAGCACATTGGATGTGACGGGTGATACCAAGATTACTGGTGATTTGACTTTGACCGGCGCTGCTGCTTTGAACAGCACTTTGGCTGTATCCAAGGCTGCTACTATGAGTAGCACATTGGCTGTTGTAGGTGCTACTTATATTACTGGTGATTTGACTTTGACTGGTTCTGCTACTTTGAATGATAGTTTGAGTGTTACCAAGGCAGCAACCTTGAATAGTACGTTAACTGTTGTAGGTGCTACTGACCTAAGTGGTGATTTGAGTGTAACAGGTGCTACTGCTTTGACCGATACCCTAACTGTATCCAAGGCTGCTACTATGAACAGCACATTGGCTGTTGCTGGTGCTACGAATTTGACAGGGGACTTGACCTTAACAGGTGCCGCTTCTATGACCAGCACATTGTCTGTAACCAAGGCTGCTACTATGAGCAGCACATTGGGTGTTACAGGAGATACAAACATTACTGGTGATTTGACCTTAACTGGTTCTGCTACTTTGAACGATAGTTTGACTGTTGCCAAGGCTGCTACTATGAGCAGCACTTTGGATGTGACTGGTGATTTGACTTTGACTGGCGCTGCTGATTTGAATAGCACATTGGATGTAGCTGAGGCTGCTACTTTGAGTAGCACATTGGATGTGACTGGTGATTTGACTTTGACTGGCGCTGCTGCTTTGAATAGCACTGTTTCGGTTGCTAAGGCAGCTACTATGAGCAGCACTTTGGATGTGACTGGTGATTTCACCTTGACCGGTGCTGCTGATTTGAATGATAGTTTAACTGTTGCCAAGGCTGCTACTATGAGTAGCACGTTGGATGTTACCGGTGATACCAAGATTACAGGTGATTTGACTTTGACTGGCGCTGCTGCTTTGAACAGCACATTGGCTGTATCTGAGGCTGCTACTATGAGCAGCACATTGGCTGTAAGTGGTGCTACCGATATTACTGGTGATTTGACTTTGACGGGCGCTGCTGCTTTGAACAGCACATTGGCTGTAACAGAGGCGGCAACTATGAGCAGCACTTTGGCTGTAAGTGGTGCTACCGATATTACTGGTGATTTGACTCTTACTGGCGCTGCTGCCTTGAATAGCACATTGGCTGTAACAGAGGCGGCAACTATGAGTAGCACGTTGGATGTTACCGGTGATACCAAGATTACTGGTGATTTGACTTTGACAGGTGCTGCCACTATGAGCAGCACATTGGCTGTATCTGAGGCTGCCACTATGAGCAGCACATTGGATGTTACTGGTGCAACCACTTTAACGGGTGATGTATCCATGAACAACCGTTTGGATGTAGGCGGAGATGTATCCTTGAACGGCGACTTAACCATTCAGGGTAATTTGAATGTATTGCAACAACAAAGCAGTTCTGTTATTAACACCACTGTAAATAACTACGAATTGATTATTAGCAATGATTTGTCTATAAATGGTGAAGTAAAGGCAGTTGGTGATGCTTCTTTCGGTGGTAATTTGTATATTGGTGGAACTACTAATTTAGTGGGTGCTGCTACTTTGGATGATACCCTTACTGTTGCTAAGGCAGCTGCGTTAAGCAGCACTTTAACTGTTGCTAAGGATGTCGACATTAGCGGAAACTTAACGATTGATGGAACTACTGATTTTGCCAGCTTAGCTGTAAATGGTGATGTTTCATTCTCAAGTAATTTATACGTAGAAGGAACAACAACTGTTTCGGGTGATATTTTGCCTCTGTATGCCAGTTCAACTAACTTGGGTTCTACTTCAAATCCTTTTGGTTCTTTATACATTTCCAACAATACCATCTTCTTCGAAGGTTCTCAAGAATCATCAAGTGGTTCGCTTACATTTGATGACAATGGTTTGTCTTTCTTGAAGAAGGGACAAGCTGAATCCAGACGTAAGTTCTTAGCTGCTGCCACTAATCAGAGAAAGATTGGTCTGGGTGGTGTTGATAGTGAGAGTGCTCGTGGTGAGCTGGATGTTTCTGGTATTGCATTCTTTGCTGGAAAAACCACCTTTGAAGATAACATTGAGATTGATGGCGATGCTTCTTTCAACAGCACATTGAATGTAAATGGCGCAGTTAGTTTCGGCGATAGTTTGAATGTCACTGGTGATTTCACATTAACTGGTGGAGCATCTATGAATAGCACTTTAACTGTGTCTAACGCAGCAACTATGAGCAGCACATTGGCTGTATCCAAGGCAGCTACTATGAGCAGCACATTGGCTGTAAGTGGGGCTACTGATATTACGGGTGATTTGACTCTTACCGGTGCTGCTGCTTTGAATAGCACCTTAACTGTATCTGAGGCAGCTACTATGAGCAGCACATTGGCTGTATCCAAGGCAGCAACTATGAGCAGCACATTGGCTGTAAGTGGTGCTACTTCCTTGAATGACAGCTTGACCGTATCCAAGGCAGCTACTATGAGCAGCACATTGGCTGTAAGTGGAGCAGCTGATATTACGGGTGATTTGACTCTTACCGGTGCTACTTCCTTGAATAGCACATTGGTTGTAAGTGAAGCAGCTACTATGAATAGCACATTGGGTGTAACCAAGGCCGCAACCATGAGCAGCACATTGGCTGTAAGTGGTGCTACTTCTTTGAGTAGCACGTTGGCTGTAACCAAGGCAGCTACTATGAGCAGCACCTTGGCTGTGGCTGGTGATACAAACATTACCGGCGAGTTGACACTGACTGGTTCTGCTACATTGAATGATACTTTGGATGTAACCAAGGCAGCTACTATGAGCAGCACTTTGGCAGTAGGAGGAGCATTAACTGCTACTGGTGCTACTGTTTTGAATAGCACATTGGTTGTATCCAATGCAGCAACTTTGAGCAGCAGTTTGGCTGTTACTGGTGAAACTGATATTAATGGTAGATTAACTGTTACTGGTGTATCCGCTTTAAATAGTACGTTGACTGTATCCAAGGCGGCAACCATGAACAGCACATTGGCTGTAACTGGTGAAACTGATATTACAGGTGATTTGACTGTATCAGGAGCAACTGCTTTGAATAGCACTTTGTCTGTCGGTGATGCTGCTGACATTACTGGTGATTTGACTGTTACGGGCGCTACTGACATTACTGGTGATTTGACTCTTACCGGTGCTGCTGCGTTGAATAGCACATTGGCTGTAACGGAAGCAACCACTTTGAGCAGCACATTGGCTGTGGGTGGAGCAGCAGATATTACTGGCGCTTTGACATTAACGGGCGATGCTTCTATGAATGGACGTTTGGATGTAGCAGGTGATGTTTCATTAAATGGCGACTTAACCATTAAAGGAAACTTGAATGTGTTGCAACAACAAAACAGCTCTGTAATTAATACCACGGTTAACAATTACGAAGTGATTATCAGTAATGACTTGTCTGTGAATGGTGAAGTAAAGGCTACCGGAGACGCTTCTTTTGGTGGTAATTTGTATATTGATGGCACGACAACCTTGAACGGTGCTTCTACTTTTGACGGTAAATCACAATTCAACGCAGATATGTCTATCAACCAAAATGTAGACATCAGTGGCATTACTGTCTTGAATGGAAATGTTATTATCAATGGTAAGACCCAATTGAATACCGATATTTCTATGAATTACAATGTAGATATTTGCGGTATTCTTCAAGCACAATTTGGTCCAGCAAGTATTCCCAGAAATGCTCTTGAAGGAGTATTGTTTTCCAATGATGCAAAGGTGTTGGTAGGTACAGTTATTCCTTGGGCGAACGCTGCTTATATTCCACAAGGGTATGCTATTTGTGATGGTCAAACCACTTATACTGATTTATGTGGTAATACGCAATATACTCCTGATTTGCGCGGTAAGTTCATTATTGGTTACGAAGCAGGTGATGCCAGTTTCGGAACTGTTGGAAACACCGGAGAACCATTGATCCAAACCACCAACTTGGACCAAAATACTGTATTCTTATCCGAAGGTTCTGAATCTTACACCGGTATTATTGGTTTCGATATGTCTGCGGATACACAAGTTCCATACTATCCACCATACTATACTCTGATTTATATTATTTGTGTTGCCAGTGTAGAATATTCACACGCATATATTGACTTGATTGTAACAGGTGATTTGTTATTACACCGCGGATTGAATGTAACTACTGATTCTTCTTTGAATGGAACATTAGCAGTAGGTGGAGATGTCAGTCTTGCTGGTATTACTGAACTGGCTTCTACCTTGGAAGTTGCAGGAGATTCCTCATTCAATTCCAAGTTGTATGTTGCCAATGATACCAGCTTTGGAAGTGCTGTCGATATTACTGGTGCTTTAACCTTAACCGGTGATGCTTCTATGAATGGACGATTGAACGTTGCTGGTGATGTATCCTTAAACGGAGACTTAACCATTGAAGGCAACTTGAATGTATTGCAACAACAAAATACTTCTATTATTAACACCACTGTAAATAACTATGAGGTAATCATTAGCAATGATTTGTCTGTGAATGGTGATATCAAGGCTACTGGCGATGCTTCTTTCGGTGGTAATTTGTATTTGGGCGGGGCAATTGACTTGATTGGCGATGCTTCATTCAATAATAATTTGTATGTTGCTGGTGATGTCAGTTTTGCTGCTATCCCCGAATTAGCAAGTGCGCTTACCCCTACTTCTGATTATCAATTGGTAACCAAGAAATATGTTGATGATAATGCTGGAAGTGGAAGTGGAAGTGGAAGCTTTGACGCAGACAGCGATGTTAGTTTGAACCAAGGACTTGTTGTTGCCGGAGATTCAATATTGGGTGGTATATACAATAAATTAGTTTCTTCTGTAGTTCAATTAACCTTCGGGGATAGCCCAACCACAACCAGTTTGGGTAATTTTAATGCGTTTAATATCTATAATCAGCCAACTACCGATGGCAATACCGATTCGATAATGGGTGGTTCTGATAGTCATATTGGCGAGTCTATAGCTATCAGTGATGATGGCACCATTGTAGCAATTGGTGCCCCCGGTGCTAAATTTCAAAGCTATAATCGTTTAGGTTACGTGGAAATAAAACAATATAGTTCTGGAAGTTGGTCGCGAATTGGTCTCCTTATTGGAGCTAATGGTAATTTGCCAAATTCGGGAAATAATAATGTAAGGTTCGGTAATGCAGTTGCATTGAATGGAGACGGAACCATCCTTGCCGTATCTGCTCCATATAATCCAAGTGGTGGTATTGTTCAGGTATACCAATACAGTTCCGGAAGTTGGAGCCAACTGGGTAGTGATATTACTGGCTCAGGACGTATTGGTGATGTTCATAATACAGTTTCATTGAATACCGCAGGAACCATCCTTGCTGTTGGTGATAGGTATGCGAACTCAAATGTTGGAGTCGTCAAAGTATATGAATACAGTAGTGGAAGTTGGAGTCAAATTGGAAGCGACATTGATGGTGAAAATGCTTCTGACTGGTGCGGCACGGTTTCTCTAAGTAGTTCGGGTACTATTCTTGCCGTTGGTGCGCGATATAATGACGGTAATGGTGGTAATTCAGGACACGTTCGTGTATTTGAATATAGTGGTGGAAGTTGGAGCCAATTAGGAAGTGATATTGATGGTGAAGCAGCAAATGATAGTTCGGGTATGTCTGTATCCATTAATGGAGATGGTACAATTGTTGCAATTGGAGCAAGTGGAAACGATGATGCAGGAAGTGCTTCCGGACACGTTCGTGTATATGAATATGATTCAGGAACTACTTCGTGGAGTCAGGTTGGTAGCGATGTTGACGGAACAAATGCGAGCGACCAATTTGGATATAGCGTTTCAATAAATAGTGGTGGTGATACAATGGTAGTCGGTGCACGTAATGCCAACAACACAAATGGATACGTTAAAATGTTCCATTATAGTTCTGGGAGCTGGGGACAAGTAGGTGATACACAATCAGGAACTCATTACTATGATTTCTTAGGTACTACTGTTGCAATTAGTAGAGATGATTCTATTGCAGTTTATGGTGCTGTTGATATGGCTTATGACCGATTAGATGCGGGTTCTGCACACGCATTCCAAGTAGACAGAACCGTGGGAACGGTTAATACGTATGAAGCTACCCGTGGTTTGGTAGGTATTGGTGTTTCCAGTCCTACGTGCGAAGTGGATATTAGCGGTAGTATGAAGGTTAGTGGTGATGTCAGTTTCAATGGCGATTTAACCATTGAAGGAAACTTGAACGTCAAACAACAACAAAACACTTCTATTATTAATACCACTGTAAACAACTATGAAGTAATTATTAGTAATGACTTGTCTGTGAATGGCGATGTGAAAGCGAGTGGAGACGGTTCCTTCAATGGAACCTTCTACTTGGGCGGTGCGGCTACATTCGCAAGCACAGTAGATATTACTGGTGCGACTAACATTACTGGTGCTTTAACCACCACCGGAACAGCCAACTTTATTGGTGATATTTCATTGAATAGCAACTTGTATGTTGCAGGAGACGCAAGCTTTGCTTCTATTCCACAATTAGCAAGTGCTCTTACCCCATCTTCTGATTACCAATTGGCAACCAAGAAATATGTGGATGACAATGGAGTGAATATTAACGCTGATTTAAGTTTGAACGCAGAGCTACACGTTGGCGGAGATGTCAGTTTGAATGGTAATGTATTCTTGGGTGGTATTTCAACTACAACTACCTCTGGTTATACACTTTCAATTCCAGCAAATCCAAGTGTAAGCCTATTAGGAGGTGATTTAGAGCCTTTTTCAAGCTATAATGATGGTACTAACGTATTAGATACAAATGAAGCGCAACGTTATGGGAGAGCTGTTGCGATCAATTATGCTGGCGATGTTGTAGCCGTATCATCATATGGTTCACATTTTACTGTATCTGGCACTGAATACGCAGATATTGGATATGTAAAGGTATCAAGGTATAGTGACGGTAGTTGGAGCCAAGTAGGAAATTTAATTATTGACATCTCCAATGACACAGTAATGTCTCTTGCCATGAATGGAGACGGTACTATTGTGGCAATTGGAGGAATGGGCAATGTAACTGGTACATACCTGGGTGGACGTGTATCGGTATATCAATATAGTTCTGGCACTGACAGTTGGAGCCAATTAGGAAATTATTTTGATGGAGCGGCATCCGACCGTGTAGGAGGTGAAGAACAATCACTTTCGTTTAATGAAGCAGGTGATATACTTGCTATTGGTTCATATAGTGCTACAGTAGATGGTAACACCTATGCTGGTAAACTAGCCGTATATCAATATAGTTCTGGTAGTTGGAGTCAATTAGGAAGTGATTTTACTGGTGATGGTCAAAATGACCGTGTAGGTCATGCTGTTGTGTTAAATTCAGCTGGGGATATTATGGCATATAGTGAATTCGGTGACAATAGCTTTACTGGCAAAACAAAAATATATCAATATAGTTCTGGCAGTTGGAGCCAATTAGGAAGTGATATTGTTGGTCAAGACACCGGGGATAGTAGTGGTTATTCACTAGATATAAATAGCGATGGTACCATTGTAGTTATAGGAGAGTATGGTAATGATGACTCGGGAACAACTATGAGTGGACAGGTTCGTGTATTTGAATATAGTGGTGGAAGTTGGAGTCAATTAGGTAGTGATATTGAGGGTCCGGGTAATGCCAACTATGAG
>ENA-OUOG01001162-OUOG01001162.1-marine-metagenome-genome-assembly--contig:-NODE-1162-length-31421-cov-5.618555_pt1 | contig 31421 bp, 18 predicted proteins | sample MGYA00248635_ERZ508505 | MGnify/ENA primary metagenome ERZ508505 (study PRJEB26176, sample SAMN06267871) | marine metagenome | isolation source: Saanich Inlet, British Columbia, Canada | place: Pacific... | reverse complement strand
CACGTTTTTTCCCACGTTTTTTCCCACGTTTTTTCCCACGTTTTTTCCCACCTTTGGTTTTACTGAACATGCTGTAGGTCGGCCCACGCGTTTGTTAAATATCCGCAGTCGCGTCAGCTGTTCGACAACGTGTTCGACACATTCGCGATCGCGGTCGCGTGCCTCGCCTCTCCTCGCCTGATACGATGGGTTGCGAACAAAGCGTTCCTGTTATTGACTCGTGCGTCTCCCTCATCCGACTCTCCCCCGAACACCCCTCGCCGCTTGCGCCTGCCCGCTGACCGACTTCCCCCTCCGCAGCGGCGATTTCCCCACGCTCCCGAGGTGGGACAAGCTGCTGGAGTTGGGCCTTTCCCCCGCAGACATCGCCGCGGAGGCGGCTCACTGGAAAGGCTACGCCGGCTCCCGCAACTTGTACGCCTGGGACGAAGCGATGTGGTTAGAATTGGCCGGCGAAATCGAACAATCCGTGCCCATTCCGAAGGAGGCGCTGAAGAAGGCGGCGACTGATTTGCCGATGTGTTTCGTGTTCGCTTTCGGCAAGGACGAGACCAAGGCTCTCGTGAAGCTGATCAAGAGCTGGGGCATGAAGGACGTGGCCGCGATCGACACGGCGAACGCGATCATCCGCGTCCTGTCGATGCCCGTCGTGGATAACTCCGACAAGCCCTACGCGACGGAGGCCGGCAAGAAGCTGGGCCACCCTTTCGAGGTTACCCTCCCGAAAATCCCCGGAGGCTCGCCGGAGCCTCCGGAGTGAAGACGCGACTTCCGGGACGAGATCGACGACGAGAAGAGCGACATTTTTAATATCGAACATGTACGTATCACACCCCTCCGAGAAGCGCCTCATCGCAAAAACGAGCGTCTCATCGTCGCCTGGAGGAGACCACTCGAGCCGACGCCTTCGCGGCGGGACCCGGATCCGCGGAGGAGCGCGCCGAGGTCGCGACCTCGGCGTGTTTCTTTTCCTTCTTCGCCGCCGTTCGCCTCGAAAACGCTTCGCGGCGCTTCTTGTCCGCGTCCCTCGCCTTCTTGCGTAACGCCGCCGCCTCGGCTCTGCGCGACGCAGCCTTGGCCTCCTCCTCCTCGGAGGGCTTCTTACGAAGCGCTCTTGGAGCTTCGGAGACGCTTTCGTCCGGCGAAACACGGTGTTCCGCGACGGCGCGCGCGGGAGCCGTCGCGAAAAGGAAAGCCGACGCGCGTCTCGCGCCGTCCTCCTCCGCCGTCGCCGCCTCAGCCTCGCCGAAGCTCGACGCGTCGTCGAACGACCGCTCCGCGTCGAGCGACCGCTCGTCCAGCGCGTTCGCCAGCGCGGCGAGCGACCGGCCGTCCACGGAGACGCCGGAGACGACCGGGGTTCCTCGAAGGGTCCGCGCCGATCGATCGCCGATCCCTTCGGACGCGTCCCCCGCCGTCGCGGCGTCGGACCAGTCATCCGCGAACGGCTCGGACCGCCAGACGCTTGAAAAGTCGACGCCCCGCGCGCCCACGCGCAGCGGCGCGGCGATGGAAACCGTACCGTTCACGGTCTCGGTCTCCGCGCGCGCCGCCGCCTCCGCCGCCGCCTCCGCCGCCGCGAAGGCGTCGTCGGCGTCGCGCGACGCCACGCCCGCGAACCGCGACGGCGACGCGCTCGGCGTCTCTCGCGTCGCCGACGAGACGTCCAGGCCTGGGGCGCGCGACAGGTTGAGGCTCGCCGCCCACTCGCCCTCGAGCGCGCCCAGGGCCTGCGCCCAGGACGAGTCCGCGTTCGCGGAGGCGTCCAGAGCCATCCCGAGAGACCCGTCCTTTGACCGCGCGGGCGACGAAGAGGCGGAAACGCCGCGTCCTTCGGCGCGAGATATAGAGGACGGCTTTTTGAAGGCGCCGCCCAGCGCCGCCTCCATCGCCGACGCCACGCGCCGCGCCGTCGCGTCCGGGGTCTCGCCGGGCGCCGCGTCCGCCACGGCGGCGGCGGCGATGCGCGCCGCCACCGCGGCGACGTCCACCGCGTTCGCGCCGTAGCCCCCGAACGCGTCGCGCTGCGGCTTCAGGCCGTAGGGGGGAGCGTCCGCGCTCTGCGGTGTCTCCGCCGGCGCGCCCGCCGGGCTGGCGAAGAGGTTCGGGTCGCCGGGCGTGCTCGGCGAATTCTCTCTGTGCGCCGAAACCTCCCCTAATGATCGCGCGTCGTAAGAGGACGGCGGCGCGGAGTCGTTCGCCGCCGCCGCCGCCGCCGCGTACAGCGCCGAGTCATCCTGGGTCGCGCTCGCGTTCGCGACGTTCGCGTCGCCGGCAGAGCCGCCGGAGGAGGAGGAGCCGAACTGCGACTCGGGCGCGCGCGCGCTCGCCTCGGCGGCGGCGGCGTCCAGGGCGCGCACCTGCTCGCCCAGCGCGCCGAGGATGGCGTCCAGGGGCTTCAGCGCCGGCACCTCCACGCGACCGGGGAGCTCAGACTGGTCTTCGGCGGTCTCGTCGAACGCGCTCGCGGGCCTCACGGCGGCTCGCCTGGCGGCGGCGGCGAGAACAGCCTCAGCCGCCTCCGCCTCCTGCGTGACCCTGTCCATGGCCGCCGCCGTCGCCGCCAGCGACGCGCGCATCTCCGCCTCGGCGTCGCCGCTGCTGGAGGAGCCGGGGAGCGTGGAAGGCGCCGGCGCCGTGGACGGCGCGGCGTCCGCCTCGGTCAGCGACGCGGCCGTGACGTCATCCATGGTGTTGGAGAAGAGGTGCGTGGTGTCCTCGCTGAGGTTCAGAGACCGCGAGCCGGAGAGCTCCGAGGTATCCGCCTCGAGGCTCCGCGCCATCGCGGAGAGCCGCGCCGCCGACGCCGACGCCGCGCCCGCGGGGTCCAGCGGGGACGCCGCCGCCAGCGCCGCGCGGCGGCCGTGCTCGGCGGCGGCGGCCACCGCCGCGTCGAGCTGCGCTTCGTCCACGAACGACGACAACGGCAAACCCGCGCCGCCCGCCGGGCCCACGAAGTCGTCGTCCGAGCCGTCCGAGTCGTACGTCGCCTGCGTGTCGTACGGGCGCCGGGGCGAGGGCACCGCGCGCTCGCCCGCGCGCACCACGGCGGCGATCTCGGACATGGTCGCGCCGGCGACGCCGCGGCGCGCGAGCGCCTCGGGGGCGTCCAGCCGTTCCTCGACGGGCGTCTGCGCGCCGCGCGCCATCGCCAGGACGGTCTCCAATCCAAGGTCACCCAGCCTCTGCTCCTCCTCGGAAGCCTCGAACAGCGTGTCGAAGCCGCCGCCGGGGGGAGAAGAAGGCGCGTCGTCCTCGAAGGGACGCTCGTCGTCGAAAGTATCCGCGCCGGGGGCGCCGCCGCCGCCTCCGCCGCCGCCTCCGCCGCCGCCGCCGCCCCCGGACGACCCCCCCGCCCTCGAAATCTCCGAGAAGGCGGTCTCGAACGCCCTGAGCGTGTCCTCCGTCCTCTTCTTCTCGTTCCACTTGCGCAGCAGGGGCGCGTTGATCAGCCCGCCGCCCGCGGCCATCTCGCGCACCTTGCGCGCGCGGTCGGCGCGCGCCTCCTCGTCCATCTTGGCCGCCATCTCGCGCTTGGAGGCGACGGCGCGCGCGCGCTGAGCGGCGAAGTTGGCGCGCGACGCCTCCTTGGCCTTCTTCGCGCGCAACGCCCGAAGCTCCTCGTCCCGGCGCTCCGCGCGGATGCGCTCCTGCTCGAACGCGGCGTCGAACGCGGAAACCGTCGCGCTCGACGTCTTCCTCGCGTCGTTGCGTTCGACGGCGGCGACGCCGTCGACCTCGACGGCGGCGGCGGCGGGCGCGAGCGATACGCGGCTCGTGTCTGCGTGCCCCGCGCCCTTCCTCGCGCGACGCACGCCCACGGCGATGCCCGTCGCGCTGTCCACCACCAGGTCGTTGAAGTGCGTGTCTTTGAACGTGGCGGCGGCCATCGCGCGGCCGCGCCGCGTCGGCTGCGCGATTCGCGCATCCGTCTCGGCAATCAACGACTCGACGAGTTTTTTTCTGCGCCCCTCCTCCGAGTCGGCGAACGCGGCAGCCTTCGCGCGCATGTCCTCGCGCGTCTTGTCCGCGAGCGCTCTGGCGGTCACGCGGCGGTCGGCGGCGACGAAGTACGCCGCCTCCGTCTCGTCCAGCCTGTCGAACTCCTTCGCGAGCGCCGTCTCGTGCCTCTCGAGCGCGGAGAGATCCGCGTCGAACTTTTCGATGGCCAACTCGCGCGCGCGTTGCTTCTTGGCGGTGGCGTTACCCATCGCCGCGGCGTCCCTCTGCGCGCGACCCACGCCCACGACCGCGCCGCTGTAGTCACGTTCGAGCTCCTGCTGCTTCAGCGCCCTCGCCTTGAGCCAGCCCTGGTGCAGCTGGTTCGTGAGCTCGACGTGGTGATCCTTCACGGCGGCTCGGAACTCGCGCGCCTGGAATCGCGCCCACAGCCGTTCCTGCTCGCGAACCTGCTGGATGCGCGCCAGGCGCGAGGACGAGGACGCCTTGGCGTGCGCCACGACGCTCTCGTACCCGGGCTTGTACGCGTCGCCTGCGTCGACGACGGGCGTGCGCCTCTGCTGGATCACGCCGCCCCCGGGCTGCAGCAACGCCGCCTGAATCTCGCCGAGAGACGCGGCGGCATCTTCGGACGCGGGAACGGCGGGGAGGACGGGGCCAGGCGCGGGCGCCGGCGCCCGCGCGACGGCTGGGCCGCCTCGAGGCGCCCTCCCGTTGCTCCAGTACGCGGAGGTGAGCGGCATCGTCGTCGCACGCGCGGCGGTCGCGACCTTCGCGCGCGCCGAACGGTCTGTTTTCGAACGTCCCGAGAGCGCGGAGAACGGGAATCCCTCGGACGCCGTATCGCCGTCAAAAAAACGCACGGCCAGGGTGATTGCCCATACGCGAGCGGGCTCTCATCGTGAGAGCCGTTTTTCGCAAACGGCTAGATTTCTTTTCGGGTTTAGAGTGAAAAGCGCGAGAAACGTTTTTTTTCTTCAGCGACAAAAAGTGAGGCGCCGCGCGCGCCGCCCGAGACGCGGAAAGGGCTTTCCGCGACGCGCTCCTCGCGACTCTGCACGCGCCTACTTCTACCGCGAACGTCCGTCGCACGCGTCGCACGCGATCAAATCACTCCTCCGCTCGCGCGGTCTCCGCCCCCGCCCCCCGCGGGGTCGCCGGCGCGGGCGGCGCGTCCGCCGCGCCCGTCGGCGCGTCGTCGTCCTCCTCCCCGAAAACCGGCCCGGGCTTTTTTTGATTCGCGGACCCCGCCGCCTCGGCTTTGGCTTTCCGCGTCATCGCCTGGTCCTCGCTGGCGGTGACGTAGCGCCCCCGCTCGAGCGCCTCCACCTTGAGCAGCAGCGCGCGGTGCTCCGCCTCGCGCGGAACCAGTTTCGCGGCGAAAGACTCGCGCGCGTCCCCGATCTTCTCCCACGCGACGATGGCCTCGTCGGCGCTCGCCCACTCCAGGTCCGCCACGCGCGCGTGCGCGGCGGCGCCCGCCTCCGCCGCGCGCGCCTCCATCTCCGCCTGCGCGTCCAGCGCCGGCGCGGCCGCGGCGAGCAGAGACACGAGCGAAGACCCGAGTTTTCTCGCGCCGTCCGACGAGGCGATGACGAGCGCGGACGTCTCGTGCGCGACCCGTCTCGCGACGTCGTCCAGCGCGTCGGAAGGGGCGAGCGTTTCCATCGCCGCGCGCCTCGACGTCGCCGACGCCGCTAAACACGACGTCGCGCTCGTTTCGATGGCCCTCTCGTCACTCTCGAACTCGTTCGTTAACTCGGCGCACTGCGTCGTGAAGCGGTCTTTACATCGCGCGATCTGGCAACCGAGAAGCTCGCGCGCGCGCATAGAGGCGTCCGCGGCGTCGCCGAGCGACAAAAGCAGAGCGCGCGTCTCTGTGGCGGCGCCGTCGGCGGCGGCGGAGGCGACGGACGCGACAACACGCGCGTCGCGGCGAGTCACCTCGTGCCTCGTGACCAACGCCATGAACCCGTCCGTGGGTGGTTTGGTTTTCTTTTTGGCGACGCCGATAGGGACTTCGTTTTCTTCGTCGTCCGAGGTGCGCGACGGGTCCGGGTACGGTTCGCCGTCTCCGGTGCGCTCGGGCAGAGCTTTATTTCTGTCGCGCCGCAGCAGAAGGTCGAGGTGCTCGTGCATTCGCTCGGCGATGTGCGTTGCGTACTCGCGCCGCGGCAGTCGCGGGCGCGAGCACCCGTACCGCGCGAACTCGCACGTCATCTCAAACTCAGGACACACGCGTTTGTCGTGCGTCCGCCTTTGGTCGTTCGGTATACCCTCCGCGCCGCAACGCGGACACGCGAATTTCGAAAACAAACACTCGGCTTCGTGTTGCGCCAGCCGCCTTAACGCGCGCGGCGCGCCGCAGTGGCGACATATCGCGCGCTGGAAGCGGCACACCGCCCTGTGCGCGTTCAGCTTGCACCGCACGAGACGCACCTCGCACCGCTCGGCGCGGTCGCGGCGCTCGAGCTTACGCAAAACGCGAGCCCGCCGAGAAGCCGAGCTCATCGAAAGCATCGAGGAGACGGCGCTTGAACTCGCCGAGGAACTCGCGGCTCGCGACAGACCCGCGCCGCCGCGAAGCGAACGCGCGTCTCCGTGACCCAGAACACCTTCGCGACCGAGACCGTTGAGACCGTTTCGCTTACTCGCCGACCGTAGGCTTTTTCGTGTCATTCTCTCGTCAGGACTCTCGTCCTGGTCGCCCCCGAACGTGTACGCGCGCCCGTCCGCGCCCGTCGACGCGTCGCGCGAAAACCGCGCGCGCGCGGTTTCCCCGTCGGGGTGGTCGTCCGTCAAGCCGCACTGTACCACTTCCCAGGCGCACTCTTTTTTTAAGTGCGCCTCGACTTGTTTCCGCACGCCGCGCCACGCGCACCGCGGGCGGTTCGGGCACAAAAAGGGCCGGTACTCGCACAAACGGAAGTGCTGCTCTGCGTGCTTGAAACGCACAGAGTGGGCGCACCCTTTCTCGCGGCGTCCGCAGGGGACCAGCCGGAAGGCGCACTCTGAAGACGCGTGTCGTTCAAATTCGCCGGCGCGCACGCGCGCGACGCACGCGTCTCCCGGGTTCGCGTCCCCGGGCAGGCCGCACACGCGCACGGCGCGCGAGCAGTCAAACTCGGTCGAATCGCGGTCGCACAGGCGACCCGAGTCGGGACAACCAAAACCGGGGTGGTCCATGCGCCAACGAATCTCTCTCGGAATGACGTTTTTCGTTTTCGTGTCGTTTTGTTTTCCCGCGGCGCCGTCGCGCGAAAAGTCTTCGCGTTTATCGTCTTCGCCTTTATCGTCGTCGCGCACGCGCTCGCACACCAGCGCGTGCCTGCACAGCACGCGCTTAAGCGCGACGCGCGAAACGACGTTTTCGTCCACGGGCAGAGCCTCGGCGAGATTTCCTCGGCTCTGCTCGCCGACGGCGCCGCCGGCGGCGCCGTCGGCGAGCAGGCAGTCTCGGCACCAGAGGTTGGACGCGTCCGCTGTATTGAGCGTCGCGCGGCGTTCCGCGGCGTTCGCCGGGAAGCGCACGGGGTCCCACGCGACGTCCCCGCACGCGCGGCACAGCACGTCCGCGCTCGGGTACGCCGCGAACGCGACGGGCGCGCCGAAACCCTCCGTGTACGTGCGACTCAGGAAACATTCGGTCGCGCTCGCGCGCGTCGTGTTTTGGTCTTTTTCCGAGACTGGAAAAGCGTACGCGACGGGCGCGGCGAGCCGACACAGACCGGGCGCGCCCCCGTTCCAGGTCTCGCGCGGCTGTCGAGTTCTCGCGGGAACCAAGCCCGTGCGTCGCATTGACTCCGCCTTTTTCCGGGCGTAAAAAGACGTCACCTCGGCCGAGGTGAGCCGGTTTGACAGATCGATCGCGTCGTGTCTCGCGCTTTCGCGCACTTTTTTATCCATCTCATCCGCCTCCGCCACCCGCCTCCTCTCTTTTTCCTCCTCCTCCTCGGCCAGTTTCTTCTTTTCGTTTTCATTAACCGCATCGTCATCCTCCTCGACGAACGCGTCGCCTAAAGTGGGGGTCATGAGTTCTTTCGCACTCTCCGTTCTCTGCGCGTTCCCGACCGCCGCCGAGGCGACGAAATCGGATTCATCCGGCGCCGAGAAATCCGCCGCGGCGGCGGCGCCCGACCACAAAGACACGACCCTGGAAGCGCGTTTTGTCCCGAGAAGCGCGTCTTTGGAAGACGCGATCGCGCTCCACGAAGAGCCGCGTCCCCGGATGGCGCCGCGTCCCGATGCGATGGAAGAAGGCTTTTCCTCCAGAAGCGCCGCGGGAAGCGCGCGCGACTTCTTTTCGCAGTGGCTCTTCGTTCGCGGCGAACCGACCGTCGGTTCCGCCGAGAGATTCGCTCGTGACTCTGCGTCGTCGTCGCTTCGTTTCGTCTCGTTCGGTTCGTCCGCGCGGTCGTCCGAGGTCCCCGCCTCGCGCGCGGTCTCCCACGCGGCGGCGCGGAGGTCGTCCCTCTGGCCCAGGAACGCCGCGACGGACGAGGCGGCGAGGCGCGGGCGACGCATGGCCCGCAGGAGCCCCGGGTCGGGGGGCTCCGCGTCGGAACGTTCCGAGGCGGTCTCCGAGCCTCCGGAGTCGTCTCGGGACGCCCGGGGAGCATCGTCACGCGGTGGACCCGCTTCGACACGCTCGAACCGCTCGGGGTTGTCGAAGACGGGCGCGAAATCGAACGAAGGGTCTGTGTCGGCGCTGGACGTCTCCCACGACCCGTCGTCCCGGGGGACGTTCCGGTCCCGGGACGTCTCCACCGCATCGCCGCGCGAGCCCTCGCGACGCGCGCGCGAGGTCCCGTCGCCCGGCCTCGGCGGCAGGTTCAGGCGCAGCGCGGGGACGGGGGGGGGCATGCTCCTCGATGAGTTCCCGCGGTCACCGAGATGGGCGCGACATCGCTCGCGTCGTGGTCTCGGAGCGCCGAGATGTGCGTGTCGTCGAGAAACGTCTCTTTCATGGACTTTTTTTTTCTTGTCGGGAGCAGGGGAGCTGGGACCGACCGAGAAACGCGCGCGAAATCGAGTCACAACATCGAAATAACGTTATTTTTTTTCTTCGAGCGCGTCGGTGATTGGCTGAACGCCGCGACAGTTGGCGTCAACTTGGCGTCCGACGTCAACAACATGCGGTCGGTCACCTTCTTCCCGTCTCGTCTCCGCGCGTCACTTCTCCCACGAGACCCCCCTCACCTACCATGCCCCTCGCAAACATCGAATCCTACGCCAAGGACGGCGCCGTCGCCGACAAGGCCGACCTGTGGACCTACCCCGAGACCTCCGACGGGTGGTACCGCATCCACAACACGATCAAGGCGGAGATGGCCAAATTCTCGGCCGGTATCGCCGCCTGCAAGTCCCCCCTCGAGGCGTGGCAGGTGGAGGCGCTCCAGGCGTACTGGAAGGGCCACTCCGACCTCACGCACGATCACCACAAGCACGAGGACGAGATGTTCACGCCCATGCTCAAGGAGAAGGTCAACTACCCCGAGAAGCTGGAGGCGGACCACGAGGCGCTGACGAAGATGATGGCCGGCGTCGACGCCGCGGCGGGTAAACTCGCCGCCGGCGGCGACGTCTCCGCGCTCGTCGCGGTGTTCGAGCCCTACCGCAAGACCATGGAGGCGCACCTGAAGGAGGAGGAGGAGATCGTCGTGCCTTTGATGCGCGCGTACTTCGAGCCCGAGTTCGTGGGCAAGAAGGTGGAGGAGATCATGAAGACGATGGACAAGACCCTGATGGGTTCGTTCGTGCACCACCAGGGCAGCAAGAAGGAGTTCCAGGCGTTCCAAAAGCAGGAGGGCATCCCGTCCTTCGTGTGGTACCTGAACTTCAAGCCCTGCCGCGCCAAGTACCGCGCGGCGATGGAGACCAGGATCCAGGCGCTGCTCACCGGCGCCGCGCCCACCAAGAAGCTCATCAGCAAGAAGGACCTCGCGCTCGCCATGAAGGTGGGCGAGACCGCGCCCGGGAAGTACTCCTGGAAGATCACGCCCGAGTCCGCGGCGGCGCCCGCCACCGCCGGCATGGCGGCGTGATCGAGCGACGTCTCGAAAGTGTCGTGTCGTGCTGTCGCGCGAAGGTAGCGCTCGGTATGACTAGCTACTGTTCCGAAAACGTCGAACCGCTACTTCAGCGCCGAAGGTACTACGAACCGCCGCTCGCCGTAAACGCGTTTCGTTCCCTCTCGTTCCCTTTCCGCCGTCCCATAAGGAAAGGTCACCGCAGGTCCTTGGCGAGCGCGCGCGCCCCCTCGGCGCGCGCGTCCGCCGCCAAACGCCGCGCGGCGGCGGCGGCGAAGGCGGTGACCCCCCCGGACTGAAACCCGCCGCCGCCGGAAGGATCCGAATCGTCGAACGCGCGTTTCGAGGCGAGGAACCTCTGCACGAGCGCCGGCGCGGCATCCGCCGCAAACACCAGCGACTCGTGCGTCCCCAAACGCGCCACCAGAACGCGCGCGGCGTCGTCGTACCTCCGCGCGGAGGCGAACGCGCTCACCGCGAACGCGGTGAGCGCGTCATCAGTCCGCAAAAAACCCGCGAAACTCGCTTCCGGCCACACTTCCGGCCCCACTTCCGAAGCGGCGAGAACCGTCTCGACGGCGAACGCGCGCGCTGCCTTTTTTCGCGGCGTCTCGTCTGTTCCGGACGTTTCGCCGTCGCGCCGCAGAAGGCTCGGCAGACGCATCACCAAAAGGGACACGAGCTCCGCGTCTTCCGCTGCTTTCGTCTCGTTCGAAACTCGGCCAGACCGGTCTCGCGAGAGCCTCGCGAGCGCCTCCTCGTGCAGCTCCGGGAACGGGAACAAAAGCGCGGCTTTGGCGGCGACGAAACCGTCGCGACCGTCGTTCGTCTCCGCCGCCGTCAAAACGCGAGCGGCGTCCTCCTCGGCGAACACAAACGACGACCCGTCTCGTCCCTCGATCGCCTCTTCGGAGGCGTCCTTGTCCTTCTCTGAAGAACGAATCGATTCTTTTTTTGTCTCCGAGAGGTCTCCGGCGAGGTCGGCGGCGAGGTGGTCGTCCCACCCGTCCGCGTCGTCCCACCCGTCGGCGTCCCACCCGTCGGAGGACACGGCCGCGACCGCGGCTGTTTTTGTTTTTGTTTCGTCCAGACGCGCCGAGACGCGAAAACGAGCGTCGTCGCCCAGGAACGACGCGAGCGTCGCCAACGCGTTCTTCGCTTCTTCGCTTTTTCGTTCGCGGTCTTCGTCTTTCGTCGTCTTCGCGCGCGCCGGGAGACTCGCGAACGCGGAGACCATCAGCTCGACGCGGCACCGACGCGCGGCGTCGCGCCCTTCCGGCGACAAACGCCAGGGCGCGGCGCGGTCCCAGAGCTCTAACACGGCGGCGGACGCGGCGAGCCGGTTTCCAAAGCGCGTCGTCTCGGAAACGCGCTCGTTCTCTGGCGCGCAAAAAAACGCATCGGAGAGAAGCCGCTCGAACCACTCTCTCGCGCGCTCGGGGTTCGCGACGGTGTCTATGTCCGCCTCGCACACCGAGACGTCGGAGGTGATGGCGGCGGCAGCCGCGGACGTGCGCGCCGCGAGAAGCGCGAGCGCGTCGTCGTTATACGAGGTCGACGCGTTTAATTCGCCGGCGGCGGCGCTCAAGGCGAGAGCACCGGGACCGGAGGGACCCGCGCCGGCGCTTTCGTCGGCGTCCGCGGCTCTTTCGTCGCAATCGTCGTCCTCCGCGTTCGACGCGGTACCGTTCGCGTTCGAATCGCCGAGAAACGACGTTTTTTCGTCGCTGAGAATCTCCAGCGCCGCCGCGCGCGCGCTCGGCGGCGTCCGCGCGCTCGTCGCGAACGCGCGAATACAGGCGTACACCGCGTCGCGCGCGGCGGCGACGTCCGCGCTCTCGGTCCGCGGCGTCGAGTCAAAATCGCCGTGCGCTTTTGCGGAAGCGGAAACGCCGCGCGCCGCGAGACGCACGCGTCTCAACGCGTCCGAGAAGTTTTCGTTCGTGTTCGTGTCACGCGTCGTGTCCGCGTTCACCGAAGCGGCGGCGGCGAGCGCCTCCGTCGCGTCGCGCGCGTTGGCGAGAAGCGCGGGGACGACGTCGAATGACCAACCGCTTTGTTCGCGCGCGTCGCGCGTCTTCGCCTCAAAGTCGAACATCGACGCCGCCGACGCGCCGCTCTTTGCGAACGCGCGCGCGGCGGCGTTCGAGGCCGAAGAGAAGAAAGCGTCGAACGACGCGCCTCTTTTCTTTCGTGATCCGTCCTGAGTCACAGAAGCGTCATCGAGCGGCGTTAAGGGGTCCGGAGTTAAGGAGTGCGCTTCGGTTTCGTCGGCGGCGGCTTGCAGCGAAACCAGCGCGTCGTCGCAGAGCCTCGGCGTCGTCTCCCGCGCGGCGGCGACCAGCGCGAGGCGCGCCAGCGAGGCGCGCAAAGACGCGAGGCGGGCGGAGACGTCCTCGAAGCTCTCTCTGCGCGACGAAGAAGAAGGAGGCTCAGCGGCGAGCGCGGCGAGGCGCTTCTCGGCGTCGGCGAGCGCGGCGACGCGCGCCGCCAGAGAAGCCTCCGACGCGAACGAGGAACCGACCCGGTTCGTCGCGCGACGAGGTATGCGCGTCTCGTCTCGCGAAGAACAGTCATCCTCGCCGGTTGTACGGTTGTCTCCGTCGCCGCCTTCGAGAACGAGCAGCCTCTCGAACGGGTGCGGCGCCGTCTCGAACGCGGCGTGGCGCGCGAAAGCGTAGACGTCCGCCGCGAGCATGCAGCGCAAGTGCGCGGCGGCGGCGGCCCAGCGCTCGGGCGCGGCGCGGATCTTTTTGCTCCCACCCGCGCCCCGGTCGGGGCGCAGCGTCGCCGTCGCCGCCGCAACCGCCGCCGCCGAGGCGAGCGCGGGGAGCTCAGCGAGCGTCGCCGGCAGAGCGGGCGCGGTGGTCAGGGCGCGCGCCAGCGCGCCTGCCGCGGTGACCGCCGCGGCGGCGGCGGCGGCGGACGCGGGCGCCGCCGCCGCCGCCGGCGCGAGCGCCAAAGACAAAGCCTCGACGAACCCCTTCGCGCCCCCCTCGGGCGTTTCGTGCGCCTCCGCGGCGAGAAACGCGTCGAAACGTAAACGACCGAGTCGGTACGACCCCGCGGCTCGGCGGACCATCGCCGCGAGCGCCTCCGCGGTGGTTTTCGCGGCGTCCGCGGCGTCCGCGCGACGCGCGTGTGCCTTCGCCTCACTCTCCTTTCGTCGTTTACTATCCGCGTCGCCGCTTTCGGCGAAATCGCGCGCGTCGCGGAAACACGACGCCGACGAGCTTAAACGACACGCTCTTTGCCACCCGAAGTACACCGCGAAGGCGTCGCCCGACGCGCAACTCCCCGGGGAGGAAGATGGCATTTCGACAGCGGCCGAAGAAGCGGATGACGAAGAAAAAAGAGCCGGCCACGCGTCGTGGATCAGACCCGAACGCGCGCCCTCCGGGTCCACAGAGAAGACGCGTTCGAGATCGCGCGTCGCCTCGCGCGCCGCGTCCAGAGCGAAAGACGCTTTTGTTTCGTTCGCCGCGTTTTTTTCGTACGGGTATTCAGTCTTCGTCTCCGCGAGGAGCGCGGCGGCGTGCGCGACGGCGACGCGCGTCAAGTCGACGCCGTGCGTCTCCGCGACTCGGAACAGACGCGCGCGCGTCTCGGCGAGCGTTTCAGAACGCCCGAGACGTAACGCGGCACGCGGCGCGGCGGCGGCGGCGGCGACGACGCTTCCGGCGCGCGCGGCGGGGTCGGCGACGAAGGCGGCGACGAGGGCGTTTTTGTTTTCGTCTTCGTCTTTGCCCGCCTGTTCGCCAAACGAAGCGCCTTCGGAGCCGAAGAGCACTGTGGCGAGCCACTCCGCGTCCGAGACGAGCCGCAGGCGCGACGCGGACTGCTCGAACGCGCGCGAGGACTCGGACGCGGCCAGGACTCCGGCGCGCGAGCCTCCCTTGACGTCGCCGGCGAGCGCGGCGGCGCGCGCCGCCGGGTCCGCCGGGTCCACCAGCCGTAGCGCGTGCGCGCGCGCGCCCAGCGCCAGGCTGGTTTTCGTCATCGCGGCGTCCCAGTCGGAACTCTCCCTTTCGTCGTTTTTCGGTTTCTGTCCGTGCGCGATGAGCGCGTCCACCGTCGCCGTCACCGCGCGCGACGACTCGAGAAGAAGCAGCGCGCCGAGGGGGAGGTTCGCCTCTTTGGGGAGGGGCGGAAGCTCCCCCTCGGCTTGTGGGTCTTCAGACGCTTTCGGGACGCTCGAGAGGCCATCTTTGAACGCGCGCGCCGCGACGTCCCGCGCGACGGCGGACGCGAACGCGTCCGCCAGGGGCGCGCCGCGCGCGCCCAGCGCGTACGACGCGGCGCGCGCCGCGTCGGCGTCAACCGGAAAGCCGCCGTGTTCCGTGACAGTCTCCGCCATGTTCCGTAACAGCGCCGGGAAAATGGCCAACCCTTTTTCGGCGCCCTCCGCGAGCGCTCTTACGCGCGAGCGGGGTTTCGACGCGGCGTCGTTCGCGACGCGCTCGGAACACGCGCGAGCGAGCAGAGCCCGCGTCGCGTCGAACGCGTTTCTTTCTGTGTCGCGGAAAGGACCTTTTCGCGTTTTTAACTCTCCTTCTTCCGGAAGAAGACGTTTAGCGGAAACGAACGAAACCCGACGCGCCTCGAGGTCCTGCCACCGTTTGAGCAGAGCGGGCTTCGCCTCCGCCGGCGCGTGCGCCAACGCGAAGGCCAGGAACGCCCCGAGCCGGTCGAGACGGTTCGACGCGGAAGCGCGGCGCTCCGGGTTCGCTCCGGGTTCCACAGTCTCCTCAGTCTCGAAAAAAGCGTCCAGCGCGAAGGCGACGTACTCCGACACGAAACCCCACGCCGAGCCCAACCCGGAGCGCGCGACGGCGTCGGCGGCGCGCGCGGCGGCGGGCGCGTCTCCGTACTGGAGCGCGGCGCGACCGAGCATAGCCTCGATCGTGACACGATCGCTTCCTTTCGTCAAACCCAGGACGTTCGCGAGCGCGAACACGTCCTCCAAACGTCGGTGCGCCGCGTCGAATTCGCCATTTTTGTCATTCGCGCTAAAAAAGTCTCGCCGCGAAAAAAAAGCGGGACCCCCTTCCGCGGAGTCCTCCGCTCGCGAACGCGTCTCCAGACACAACCGCAGGAGCTCAAACTTCGCGTCGCGCGAAGCCTCCGACTCTTTCACGGCGTTTTCCGCGTTTTGTACGAAGCATACCCCTCTTTTTTTTAACTTCACCGGCGGTAGGTCCAACCCGAAGGACGCCAGGCGTCTCGTCGCCGCCGCGAATAAACGCAGCGCGGGGAGCGATTCAACCGACGCGCGGGTATACGTGATGCGTGTCGGACGAGTCTCGTCAACGACTCGCGAGGCGTCGAAAAGCGCGTTTGTCGACTCGGGGACGCACGCCAAAATCTCCTCGGCGCGACGCAGGTTTTCGTCTTCGGGAGAGGAGGAGACCGCGGCGAACAGAAACTCAGCCGCGGTCTCGGCGACGAGCGACGCGGCGCGGCGCGCGGGCAGAGCGGGCGGGGGAGCCGAGAACGACGCCGACGCGTTCGAGTCGCCGTTCGGACCGCTTTTGCTCGCGATTGTCGAATCGCGCGACCCCGCGTGCAGCTCGGCGATTCCGGCGCCGAGGCCGCCTACGAGCCCCCCCAGCGCGCCGCCGAGCGCGCCTGAGAAGGCGCCTCCGGCTCTGGCGCCGGCGCGAGCGTCCCGGACCATGCCCCCGAGCGCGCCGGCGGCGCCGCGCAGGCGGTCGCCGGCGGCGGTGACCAGCTCGCCGGCGGCGGCGCCCGCCACCACGCGCACCGCCGCGCCGACTGTGACGTCCTCGCCGGCTGGATCCACCCCGCCCTGAACGCCGGAAGTTCCGGAAGTTCGTTCCGAACGCACTCCGGCGTTCGAGTTCTCGGCGCCACCGCTCTGGCCGCTTCCGGAAGCGCGCAACTCGAAGAGCTCGGCCAGCGTCCGCCGCGCGAAGTCAGCCGACCCAGCGCCGTTGCCGCACCGGAGCTGCGCGCGGAGCATCTCGGCGGCGGCGTCCTCCCGCGACACGGTTTCCGCGAAGGCGCCGCCTTGAAGCGCCGAGAGGTCGCCCCAGAGCCGGCGCGACCACGCGCCCGGGCCGCCTCTAGGGAACCCGTTCGGACCGGAGGCGTCGCGAACCGCCGACGCGGCGACGCGCCTCAAGAGCTCAATCGCGGGTCGTTTCGAAATCGTTTCGGGTCCGTCCGTCTCGGTCTCGGTTTCGTTCGACGACGACGACGACGACGCGCGTTCCGCCGCGCGTAATATCTCGCTCACCGCGACGTCCACCTTCCTGCCGGCGAAGACGCGCGCGGCGGCGGCGGCGTTCCGCGCGTGCGCCCAGCTCGCGGTCGCTTTCGCGGACGGCGCCATGGCGTCGAGCGCGGCGGCGAGCGCCGCCGCGTTCGCCTCGGGGTCGTCCCCGGCGGGACACGCGCGCGACGCCTCCAGCGCCGCCGCGGCGACCCCCTCGGCGCCCCCGAGAGCCCGCCACGCCGCTTCGTTCGCGAACGACGCCTGATGTTTATCAGAGACTGAACGCGCGCGCGCGTCGTCGTCCGTCGCGTCGGGGTCGTCGTGCATCACTCCGAGGTCTCCCGCGCCGTGCCCCGCGCCCGGTCCGCCCGAGACCCAGCGCAGCGCCACCGCGAACACGTCGAACCGCGCCGTCGCCGCCAAACCGACGAGCCAACGACGAAGCGCGTCCGCGCCGGCGTCGGAGTCTAAATACCCATAGACGTCCACCGCGACGAGCGCGCGCGCCGCGAACGAGGCGAGCGCGCGCTCGGTGTGCTCGAAGTCGCGCGCGCCGTCCGCGAGCAAAAGCGCGAGGCGTCCCGTAGGGGACGCGTCCAGGAACGACGCCAGAGAAGCGAAACACACGGGATCGAGGATCGGCGCATCCGGCGGAGACGACGAGGCGGAGGACGTCGCACGCGCGCTTTTGCCGCGCGAGAGCTTCGCTTCTCTGTGTGTCTCGGCGTCCTCCCGCGAGGTGTGCGCGAACCCGAACCCCGAAAAACCCGAGAAACCACCAACGAACGACGTCTCTTCGCCGGACGCTTTCGGGCGAAACGCGTTCGCGCGCGGGTCGGGGGGAGGCGCGTCGCGCGCCGCCGCCGCGAACGTCGACGCCAACGCCGAGACGCGTTTCAATTCCGCGCCGACTTCATCGTCGCCGGAGACGCAGCTCGCCGCGTCCGCGAGCAGCTCCGCGGCCGTGTCGCAGGCGCCCGCGGCGGCGTCGCACCGCAACGCGCGGCGGAGCGCCCACCCCGCGTCCCCGCCGGGCTCGCCGGCGCTCGCCGGGCGCCAAGCGAACTCTTTCGCGCCCGCGAGATTTTCGCGCGCCGCCTCCGCCGCCTCGGCGGCGGCGAGGACGTGTTCCGTCGAACGCAAGAGCCACGCCGCGCTTGGTGCGGCGTCTTGGGTCTCGGCGAGCGCGAGCGCGTCCGCGCTGACGCCCGCGGCTCGAGCCAGAGCGGCTATCGAGTACGCCTCGTCTCCGTCTCGCTCGCGCAGTAACGCGGTGACGGTCGCGTGACCCGTCTCGACGAAATCGCCAACGCGCGCGCTCCCGAACTTGTGCGCGCCCACCCGGAAGCCGGCTCTCGTCGACGTGATCGGCGGGGCGGAGGTTTCGTTCCAGGGCGCGCGCCAGGGCAGAAGCGCCTCGTACGAAGTCACGGAAGCGGTCTCCGGGAACGTCTCCAGGATGCGCAGGAGCGCACCGCGCGAGACGACGGCGCGCGGGAACGCGCGCGCGACGGCGACGGCGCCTCGCGCGTCGTTTCGCGCCGCCAGAGAAATCGCGCAGTCCTCCGCGGATTGCGCGCGCATCGTTCGCCACGCCTCCGCCGAAAACGCGCCCAGCCTCGCGGCGTGCGACGCGTCCAGTCGGTCCAAACGCGCGAGAACCACCAAACGGAGCCTGTGCCACCAGGACCAATCGTTCAGTTCGGTTTCCGGGTTTTGGTCGTCGTTCGGGTCGTCGTTCGGGTCCGTCTCGTCCGTTTCCGTCTCGTTCGCGCGCGTCGTTTCAGCTGAAACGACCATATTTTTTTTCCGAGAAGACGCGGTAGTAACGAATCGTTCCGTCTCGCGCAGCGCCTTCTCCAGCGCGACGCGCTGCGACTCGTACGCGTCGCAGACGACGGCGGCGGCGGCGACCGCCGCCCAGGCGCGGTCGCGTATGTCGTTCCAAAACCCCTCCAGCGCGGCGCGCACGCGCCGCGGCGGCGTTTTCGCGAAGCGCGCTTTGCGCGCGTCGTCGACGTCGAGCGTTTTTGAATGCGCCGCGCACAACGCCTCGGCGCCTTCCCAGTCCTCCTTTTCAAGAAAGTCCTCCAGCGCCTCCCGCGGCGTCCGCGACGCCATCGTGGCGACGCGCCACCGGATTTTCTCTTTCGTCATCGGAAACCCCGAGGGGTCTGCGTTCCCGTCCGAAGTCGCGTTTCCGTCCGAAACCTCCGCCGCCGCTTCCGGGAACTCCAACACCGCGACGCGCGGTCGTTCCGTTTCCGTTTCTAAAACAGCCGAACCCGTCTCGCGTGTAGTCGTACCTCCGCGCGGACGCGGACACGCCGCCAAAAGAACGCCGCCTCCGTTTAAAAACGCGTCGAACCGCTCGGTGAGGCGAAAATCGCCACCGGAGGGAGTGTCGTTCGTCTCGTCTTCTCGCGCGGCGTCGGAGACATCCGAAGAGACGTCCACCACCGCCACCGAGCCGTCCAGAAACGAAACCGCGAGTTTCCCGGGGGACCACCACGCGACGCTCGCGGCGCGCGCGGAAGAAAAGCGCGAAAACGAAGAAGGGTTCATGACGACTTCGCGGAAAGAAACGTCATTAACGTTTCGTTTGGACGTTTCGGGATCGGAAACCGCCCACGCCGCGCGCCACGCGAAGACGTCGCCCGCGCCGTCCACAGCCGCAACCTCCAAAAAAAACGGCGTCGGCGTTTTTTCATCCTCCGCTTCGCGAGACGTTCCTTTTTCTAATTCTAATTCTTCGCCGCCGCGCGCGGCGACGCACCACGCGGGCGGGTGACGCGCGTCGGAAAAACGTTCCGCGAAGCGCGCCAACGCCGAGACGCGCGTTCGTTTTTCTTTTTTCGGTTCTTCTTGGACGCCCGCGCCGCGTCTCCTTCGACGCGGCGGGATCGGCGCGGCGGCGATTTCGAGCGCGCCTTTTTCTTTTTCGTCGAAAAGCGATTTCGAAACGCGCCACAGTCCCGCGCCCGGCGAAGAAGTGGGATTCTCACCCGAAGAAGAAGAAGAAGAAGAGGTGTTCTCACCGATGACCGCGAGCGTCCGCGAGGGCTCGTGCCACGCCGCACCCGCGACGCGCGCGAACGGCGCGCCCTCCAGCCGCGCCGCCGCGACGCGCGGTTTCGTTCGCGTTTTCTCGTTTTCGTTCGGAACGCCGTTCGCGCCGTTCGCGCCGTTCGCGTCTCTCGCGACGCGCTGGACGTACGCGCACTCGCGCGCGCCGCCGTCGCACGCGCGCGCGATCACCAGCAAGTCGTACGCGTTCGCGTTCGTGCTTTCGTCGCCGAGCGCCAAGAAACACGCCACCGGCGTGTCTCGCGATCGCCGATCTTTCGGCGTCTGCGCGTGGAAAACGTCGCCGAGGCGATTGACGACGTACACGTCGCCGCCGCTCGTCGCCGCCGCGAAGGCCGATCCGTCGAAAGCCCAGTGTACGAAAACGACCCGTCTTTTTTCTTCGTCTGTTTGCGTAACACACGACGCGGTCATCGAAGAAGACGATGTGCACGATGCTCCTGTGGTGGAAACGCTTCGTTCAGAGCTCTCCGCTCCGCGCGGCGCGCGGAAGGTTCCGAGGAGCCTCTGGAAATCGTCCTCGTCGCGGAAGGCGCGCACGACGCCGCCCACCGCCACCGCCAGCTCGGCGCCCCGCGCGGAGGCGGCGAGGACGGGGCGGCGCGACGCATCGTCCGCGCCGACGGACGCGGGCGCGCCCGCGAGTTTCAGCGACGCGCGCGCGGCGCGGACAGCCAAACCCCCGGCGCCGCGCGCGGCGCGTCTCGCGAGGCGCATCGCGACGCGAGATTTGGTCGCATCTTCGCCGACCGACCCATCCGTCGCGGCAGAGGGACTCTCTTCGGCGCGCGCTTCTTCGGGTGAAACACCCCTCTCCTCCTCCTCGTGCTCCGCGTGGAGGTACACCTCGTACAGCAGGGGCCGAGACGTCGCCATCGCCCCGGGCGCCCCGAGGCGCACGCAGGTATGACGCAACCGATTGTTCGCGCATGCTTAAATTTTTCGACGACCGAGGCGAGGCGACTTGTTCGTGAAGGCGCCACCGCTTTTCAGCGACCGACGACCGGCGCCCGCGCCACTTTCGCACCCTCGCGGTCGCGCGTCGTCGAGCGCGGTCGACGGGAAGAGTCACGCGTCGGGTCTGTGCGCGGGCGTCCGGAACGCGCGCGCGAGATGTCTCGCGAGTTCATGTTCGAGAACGACGAGGCGGTGTGCTGGAAAACGACGATCGCGCCGAACAATCCCCTGAAGATGCACAGGCACGACCGGAGTCGGTGCATCGTCGGGCTCCAGGGAGGCACGCTGAAGAAGACGGAGGAGGACGGGACGGTCTCGGATCTCACGTTCGAGACCGGTAAGGCGTACTGGCTCGACGCGGACCCCCCCGACGAGCTCCACGCGGACGTCAACGAGGGCGAGCGCGACATCGTGGTGATCGTGACGGAGTTCAAGACGGAGGAGGAGCGCGCCGCGGCGCGCGCCGTCGCGGCGAAACGCGCCGAGGCGCTCGGGAAGGCGCCGTTCGTCATGCCGGAGGGCTGGGAACCGCCCACGGAGAAGCGGACGTGACGCAGTGTAGTCGAGTGATAGGCGACACTCCCTAGCTAGTTATGGTCTACAGCCTCTTCCTCCTCCTCTCGCGCGCGCTTGCCCTTCCCTTTCGGCGGCGGCGGCGCCGCGCCTTCCGATGTGCGAAAACTTCGGCAGACAAACGCGAGCGCTTTCTCGCGCGCCTCGTCTGTTCCAACCGCCGCGGACTTTTGGACGCTCAAGCCGTGGTCGCCGCCCGGCATGACGTACACCACATCGTCCGTACAGTATTGCGGAGAGAAAACCGCACCTTTACAATCGGGATGGGATTCAAGAGGTAACCTCTCGTTGACCCTTTTGATTAACCGCTTGACGCACGCGTCGAAGAGCGTCGCGTTCGCGAACGCGTCGCGCTCGCCGCGGATGAATTTGATCGGGACCACCGGGTGGAAGTGGTCCGGGACCATTTGTCTTAAGTGGTCGCGCGCTTTCGGCGCCGCGTCGAACGCGCGCTCGAGCTCGTCTTGTCGCAAATCCCGCTCGGAGGTTTTCCCGGGCGCGTGCAGGGGGTACGAAAAGAGCACGAGGCCGGATACGCGCGCGGGGGAACCGTTTTCAATCGTCGTTTTTGTTTCGTCGAAGCGCTCGAGCAGTTCCGCGGACGGCCTCGCTTTGGGAAACGCGTCGTGGTTTTCGTTGTCGACGAGCTGACTGAAGAGGTTGCAGCACACGCGCGCGCCGTTGGATTGGCCCGCCAAGATGAACCGCGACACGCCATGGCTCAGGGCCACCGAGATCAAGCCGTGCGCGGCGCGCAGGCGGTAGTTCACGTCGGGCGACTTCATGGTGACCCTGAACACCGGCGTTCCGAGTCGGTTTGCGAAGTACGCAGCCGTGGTGTTCATGTGTCCCCCGTGTAGGTCCCCGCCGGCGCCGTGAAGAAGGATGACGCCGGTATCGCTCGCGCGCCCGTCGGAGGGACTCGTAACCGCACCGGGAAGAGTCACGGTCTCGCCGGGTTTCTTCCCAGCGCAAACCACCTCGATCTCCACCGTCTTCGCCATCCTCGCGCCCGTGGATCTGACAACGTCCCCGAGAAAACGCCAAATATTTTTTCGCCGAAAGTTTGTCGCTGTGCGAAATCGACACGTGCCTAGTATTTTGCCCGGCGCGATGCGGCGGCGCAAGCCCGCGGGCGGCGATGACGAGACCCTGAGCCAGCCTCTGCTGTCGGAGGACGCGGATAGCGCGGACGCCCCCCGCGAACCGTCCGCGGGCGCGGACGACGACGCGTCCCCCCCCTTCGATCTGCTCGGCGCGCTCCACGAATTTTTCCTCAGGCTGTTCGCCTCGCTCGGCTTGTGCCAACGCACGCCCCCTCCGCTCACGGAGGCGCAGAAGCTGCGCCTGGCGCGGCTCGCGCGGCGCGTGGACGTCCCGTACGACGCGACAAACGTCGACCACGCCAGGCAGCTACGCGAGCTGTGGTCGTTGACCTTCCCCGACCGCGAGGATGCGCTTCCGCGCGATCCCGACGGATCGGAGAGCCTGAAGCACGAGGGGTGGAAATCCATGGGGTGGCAGGGCGTGGACCCCGCGACGGATTTCCGGAGCGGAGGCCTGTTGAGCCTGCAGAACCTGGTGTGGTTCGCGAAAAACAGGCGCGAGACGTACGATTCGCTTCTGAAGAAGAAAAACGGCACGAGGAGCGCGTGGGAGTACCCGTTCGCCGCGGCGGGAGTCAACGTCACCTTCGCGCTCGTCGATTTGTTGGAACTCCGCGCGACGAAAGCCGTGTCGTCGGGCGCGGGGGTGGTTCTGGGTGACGACGCGCACGTGCGTTCTTCCGAGCTCTCGACAAAAGAAAAGGCTGTCGCGCCGCGAACGCCCGCCGCGGTGGCGTTTCTGGACATGCTCGATCCGGGATCGAACGAGGAGGAGGACGACGAACGAGAGACGCGAGAGACTCGCGTCGCAAAAAAGTCGTCTAAAAAACACGCCGATCCCGACGTCGCGTTTGAGCGCCTGTACGTTTGTTTCTGGGAGGTGTTCGACAACGAGTGGCTCGACCAGAAAGCGTCGTACATGGAGTTTAAACGCGTCATGGAAAGCACGAAGGAGCGCGTGCGTTTAGCGCTGGAAAAGGCGGGGAAACAGAGGGGGGGGTGCACGCTCGAGGGCGTGCGCGACGCGCTCGGGCTCGACGCGACGGACGCGTAGATAGATGCACGAAAAAAATTCTTTGTCGTCACGAGCGACGCGTGCCACATTTTTATGAACCCGCCGATGCCCCGCTTCGTCCCGTTGCAGTGTCTTGCAGACGTTCGGGAGGAAACGTGCCAGACTCTCTAAAAAAACTCAAGGAGAAACCCTCTCGATCACTCCCTCGCGCGCGTCGCCCGCGCCCGCCGGACCGAGCGCTTTGCCCGCGGTCTCGCGCGCGAGCCCCGCGTCGTGACAGGCGCGCTCCTCCCGCCGGACGCCCCACTCCGCGCGCCCCACCGCGACGGTTGGACGACGCATCTCGGACATCGAACGCGCGCGAAGCCGTTCACGGCTCGCCTCGTCTCTTCGCACGAGATGCCCGCTTCGCGCCTCGCGCTCGCGCTCCTGTCGCTCCTCCCTCTCCGCGTCGCCGGCGTGGGCGAGTACGACCCCTGCGCCGCCTCTAAGCCCGCTTCGGCGTCGGGCGACCTGTTCACGTTCGGCATCGCGTACTACCCCGGCGCGGATGTCGACGCGTGGGACGGTTTGAACCCCTGCTCTTTGAGCGGGGTGGCGAACCTCACCGCCGCCGGCGGCGGCGCCGCCGTCTACCGCGCCAAGGTGGACGACATGTCCTTCATGCGCAGCTCGATGGCGGACGAGAACGCGGTGTTCGAGAACGCCAACGCGGAGCTCATGACCGTCGCCGCGTACGCCACGGACGGCGCCGGTAAGATCATCCGCAGTGACCCGCGTCGCGTGCGCGCGACATCCGGGACGTCGTCGTCGCTCTCGAGCTCCGCCGGCCGGGTCAACGCGTTGACGCTGATCGCTCGCTTTGAAGAGGGGCGCCTGGAGTATCTGCAGTGGCACGACATGGCGTGCCGTGGGTGCGCCACCGGGGACGCGTGCTTCGACGTCGGGGACGGACACGGCGCGTGCGCGGGGACGGAGACCAACTGCGGGTGCGACTCTGACGTTCGGGACGATTGCTTTTTGGATCTGAGCGATCCGGCGGATGCGCTGCGGTGCCACTTGACCGTCGCGGCGGCGTATTCGGGCGACGACGCGAATAAGGTACCGCTCACGTCGTTCTCGCAGATCGAGAGGCTGGGTCTGTACTCCGTATCGGGATCAGCGAAGGGCGCGGGGGTCACCGCCGTGAGCACGGTCAGCGGGTAAAGTCGTTTTGAAAGTACCTTCGTTAACCATGTACCAAACTCGTCGTTTCTTTCAATCCTCCGAAGCTTCGCAAGTCACCGCGCGTCTATTGGTCTTCGTCAAGAATCGCTCTCCGTCCCCGACTCCGAGGCGTCTCCGTCCAGGTCGAACATGCGCATCATCCGTTTGGCCACCTCGGCGGCAGCCTTCCTCCGCTCTTCGTCGGATGCGCCCGCGGCGGCAGCGCGCACGCGAGCCATCTCCGCGAGCATAGACTCCATAGACTCCATACGCTCCATAGACTCATCCGCCGCGCCGTCGCCGTCGCCGTCGCCGTTTTCGTCGGCGTCGGCGCCGGAAGCGCTTTTTTTTGTTTTCGTTCCAGCGACGGATCTGTCGTCATCATCCTCCCGCGCGGCGACGTTCGTGTCGACGTTCGACGACGACCCTAATTTTTTTTCCGTCTTCATCGTCAGCCCGGGCCAGACGTGCGCCTCGAGCGCCTCGCGGACGCGACGCGCGCCGTCGTCCCCTCCGGTTTGCGCTAAAGAGGCGGCGGCCACCGCCGCGTCGGCGTCGCGCGCGGCGCCGGCGGCGAGCGCCTCGTATCCCCGGGACGCCGCCCACGTCTCCGCCGGGTCCCGGGCCTTTTTCAAGCCCGGGTCGCGTGTAGTGACGCTTTCGGCGTCCCGGTATAAGCCGACCAGGACGCGCACCTCGGGACGGTCTTCGTCCCCGGCCGCCTCGGCGACGTCCCCGGCGAACGAAGCCACCGCGGCGAAGGCGCGTTCGTCGAGGGGGTCGTAGCACAGCACGAGCGCCTCCGCGTTGGCGGCCGTCTCCAGCGCGAGCGATCTGTCCCGCGCCGCGGCGACCTGAGGCTCGCCGCCGCGCGCGTCGAGGTACGCGCCGGGGAGAGGGTGGAACACGCACGCCGCGTCCGCGACGTAGTACTTGGTGTCCAGCGTCCACCGCAGAACTTCCCCGGGCGCGGGCATCGGGCGGTCGACGTCCGCGTCCCCGCGCACGAGCAGGGACAGGAACGAGCCGGTGCTCTCTTCGCAGGTGCCCACGACGGCCACGACGGGCGTCCGGGGGGGGGGCGAGTCCGGCTCGGACATAGCGCGCGCGGGGGTAGACAGCGCGGTTCGATGTGCGCGTCAGATTTCTCGGATGGGTGCCCAAAAAAAACTTTTTACGAACGATCTCGGGACTCGGCGCTTCAGCCTTCAGGGTGTAGGGATATGGTTTCGCCACAACCCATCGCGCGCCATGTTCGCGACGTGCGCCGCGCCCGCGCGTTTCCCGGCTCTTCCGGCCCGCGCCTCGACGCCCGCGTCGGCCCGAGGCTCGCGCGCGGCCGCCGCCGCTCGCGTCGGGCGGTCCTCTCGCCTCCGCGGCGTGGTGGCGCGCGCCGCTGATTTCGATCTCGACGCGCTCATGCCCGACTCCATCGAGGGCGACCTGGAGGGCCTGCAGGAGGAGGCGGGCGCGAACTTCGACGACGACGGCTTGCCCCTGGACTACGGCGACGTCGACGCGGAGCTCGCGGTTCTGAACGCGAGCGCGGGCATCGTGGACCGAGGCGCGGTCAAGTATAGACTGATCCGGCTGGGGGGTAAAGAGGCGGTTCCGGCGTTAAAAGCCGCCGGCGCGTCGAGCGACGCCGTCGAAGCGCTGCTCTCGTTGGGCCCCAACGAAGGCGCGGCGGTGGCGTTTGGAGAGAAAACCGCCATGGTCCACGTCCAAAACGGCGGTCTGCTCGTCGTGGCGCCCGACACGGTCGCCGATAAACTTTTAACGAACGCCGGCGAATCCGCCGCGGATCTCGCCGAGCAATGCGCGCTCCTCTCGCTCGTCGGCCCGGACGCGCCGTCGCTCTTAGCGCGGGCGGGCGTGGGGGGAGTGATGGACCGCCCCCTCGGCGCGCACCAGACGTTCGGGTTCGAGGGGAGGCCCGTGGTGGCGAGCCATGGGGGCGCGGAGATGTTTGACGATTTCGATAAACGCACGACGACGTTGGCGTGTTGCAACTTAGTCGCCGACGAGGGCGTCGCGGGGTTGCTCTGGGCGGCGATGACGTCGCTCGGCGCGAAACCGGCGGGAACGGACGCGCTCGAGAAGTGGGCGGAAACGAACCGGTGAGATACACTGAAAGTAGCTATGTAGTCTATTTATATGATCGACCGCATCGTTGAGACGTTTCAAAAAGTCATCCGTACTCCACGTTCGGCGACGCGCCGAGGCCCACCCCCGCCGCGTTGCTCCGCTTCGCGAGCGCCACTGCGCGCGCGCGGTTCGATGCGCCTTTTCTCTCCCGCGGGGACGCTCTCTGGGCCACCACGAGCGCGTGGCGCGCCTGGACACCCCTCGCGCCCCCCGCGCGCGCCGCCGCGGACGCGGTGGGCACGTACCCCCTCCCGCGCGCGCCGCTCCGCGGCGAGCTGTAGATGCCGAAGAGCTCGCCGTCCATCGCGGCGCGCTTCTTCTCCCGCGGCACTTGCCGGCGCAAAGTTCCGGCGCCGAAGTTGTCCAGCGACACCGAGTCCGGCGAGTTTTGCCTCGCCACGCCCGCGAGCGTCACCGCGTTATTTCTCGCGTTGTCACGGACGTCGCTCTCGTTTGCCACCACGCCCGGTCCGGAGAAGATGGACGACTCGCGGATAGCGGCGCGGCGTCTTGATTGCTCGCGCTCGAACGCGTCGAACGACGGTACTAAAGCGCGTTTTCGCGTTTGTTTTTTTTTGTCCAGCCGCGCGTCGGGCACGTCTTCGTTCGCCTCGCCGTCCCTCTCGACGCTCTCGACGCCTTCGCCTCGGCCGCCTCTGAACGCGCGACGCGCGGTCTCGGCGTCGCGCGCGCAAACGGGCAGGAGCGTGACGCTCTCGGGTAACCCGAGCGCGTCGCGCTCGGCTTCGTCTCGCGCGATTGCGACGCGCTCGGCGCGGTGCGCGCGCCGCAAAAAACGGTTCGCGTCGTAATCGTCGCGCCATACTTCGTCCGCCCTTAACCGCAACCGCGCGTGGCAAATTCGCTCCGTCGATCGGGAAAAGTCGTTTTGGTCGTCGTTCGCGTTAGTAACACGCGCGCTTCGGTTAAAAAACGCGTCGCCCAAGAACTCGTCGGCGCGGCGCTCGGCGGATCGCGCCGCGGCGCGTTCCAAACGCGCCATTCCGTCCGCCATCAAAAGCTCGCGGTCCTCCCGGGTCTGTAACTCAACCTCTATCGTGCCTTCTTTCCGATTTGTTTTCGCCGAATTTGGATCGCCGACATCGGCGTGCCTGGTGCTCGCGGCGGCGCCGCCCAACCGAGACGTCGCGCCTCGTTCTATGACAAAGTCACCGTTTTTCGGGTCAGTTTTAATCTGAAGGTCGTTCCCGCAACACGCGGTCTTCATCTCGAACGCCCACACGGTCGTGCTGTGGTACTTCCCGACCGCGTTCTTTTTGGCGTTGAAGCGCACGCCCTTGCCGATGGTGGCGTCGCACAAGGAGCACCCGACGTCGAAGGGCATCTCGAATCGGATCGTGGGCTGTTTCGGCTTGAGCTTCGCGTTCTTACTCCCCAGCGCGCCCTTCGCGCCCTTCGTGCCCACCCGCGCCCGCAGGCTCGCGGAGCCCCCATCGGGGGTCCAGTCGGGCGGGTAGTAGTACCCGTCCGCCTGGACGGCGGCGAGCGACGACATCGCGCCAACGCCGCGCGCGACGCGAGTGGCAGAGAACGCGCATCCGTAGTCGTTGTTGCCGCGATAAATCGTCCTCGTGGAAGCTGGTAATGGCCAATATCGATAGACTTCGTCCAGACGTCTGTCTTCTGACAGCACTTTTTCGTGAGTCAGCAGACGAGACCCCCGACGTCCACTATGTCGATCGCGGCCGCCGGTCGCGTCGCGCGCGTCGCGCCGCTGCGGCGGGCCCGCCCGCCCGCCCGCCGCGCTTCGCGCTCGCCCGTCGCGGCCTCCGCCTTCCCCGTGTTCGAGAAGATGGTCGGCACGTGGGAGGATAACATCCGGTACATCGAGCCCGAGCTCGAGAAGACTCCCGTGAAGCTCGTGGGCGTTCGCGAGTTCGCCATCGACGGCGACGTGGTGACGCTCAAATCCTCGACGCGCTTCCCGAACGGCAAGACGCTGAGGCTGGCGTTCGAGGGGCGGCGCGTGAAGGAGGCGTACGGGTTGAAGAACGTCGTGCGGTTCGACCGCGTTCCCTGGGATGAGGAGGTAGAAGAGGAGGAAGAGTGCGAGTTCCCGAAGACAGCGCCGGACGATTGCTATTATCCGATCGTCCTGCTCGCGGCGGAGCACCCCGGGAAGAACGTCCTGGGTCTCTACCCCGGGTACAGCAACGAGCCCATCCCGACGTACGACGTCGTGATCGTTCGCGAGGTCTCCGTGGAGACGGGCGAGACCGTGCTCGCGGAGACCATCACGCTCATCGACGACGAGAGCCTCGGCACGTGGGCCGCGCACTCCGCGCAGGAAATCACCGCCGAGGGCAAGCTGGGCGGCGTGCAGCTGTGGCGCTCGGCGCACACCAGGTGCGCGATGCCGAACGCGGAAAAGAAAGGGAAATGATGGTTTTTTAAAAACACACCACACGCGTGTAGTGAATGGCGGTGTCGTGTGAACGAGAGACGTGTAAGTGTACGTCTCGTTAAAACGCGTGCGCTGTGTGTTCGCGAACGCCCTACGACTATCTCTAGAGTCTACTGTACGCGGCAAAAAAGTTTTTTGCGCGCGAATGACGACGGTCTCGCGCGAAGCATCATCGCGTCGTCGTCAAATGTCGCCACGGGTCCTCGACCATGGATTTCGAGACGTACGCGTCCATGCTTCGATCGTCGCGGTCGCGCTTACGACCGCGATCGTCGCCTCTCGAGGAGCCTCTCGGGTGTCCCCGGCCGCCTCCCGTCGGCCCGCGCGATCCGCCGCCGCGTCCCGGAGGCGCGGCGCGAGGAGGGGGGGGTGGAAACCGCGTCCCCGCCCCGAACCGCGGCGGTCCGGGGGGCGGAGGCAGAGGCACACCCGGCGGTCCCGGCGGTCCCGGGGGATGCGCGACTCGACCGAAATCCCGGGGGGTCTCGTACTGCGCCATCGGGTCGCTGTAGAACCCACCGGCGGGCTGGGACGTCGAGGGCCCGTCCAGCAAGGGATTGGCGAGTTTCGTTTTCGGCATCGCACCGACCGGCGCCTCGGCGGCGGCGGACCCGTCGCCGCCGGCCTTGGCGTCCGCCGCCGCGCGGAGCGCCTTGAGACGCGCGCGTCGCGCGGCGCCGTCCTCCTCCACGGTCTCCTCCATCGCGTTCCGCGGACCGCGCGGTCTGGACTGACACAGACGAGTGCCGAGTGGTGAAAGGACGGCGATGTGGAACGAACCCCGGCTCGACTCGGAAAATCGATTTCCTTGTCGCCAGTTGTCCGGCGATCGCCCCGGCACAGCGCGATGAGCGCTCTTCGTGCCACCTTCCCCGCCTCGTCGCTCGCCGCGCGCGGGCGCACCGCGAGACGACCCGAGACGCGTTCCCGCTTCGTCGGAGCCGGTGGGCGCGCGTCGCGGAGCGCGGTCCCCCCGCTCGCCGCGGGGGCGGATGACCTGCCCGACGCGAGCGATATCCTCAAGGATTTCTCGTTGGGCAAGTTCGTGAAGAAGGTCCAGGGCAAGATCCCCGTGGTGTCGCTTCTCTCGAAGCTGCTCACCCCCGAGGGCGGGTTCGACGGCGAGACGCTGTCGTACAACGAGTACACGCGCATCCGCCTGGACCAGGCTGGCGGCACGCCCTTCGGCGCGGCGTTGTCGGATCTGTGTGACGCGACCAAAAAAGAGCCCCGCACGCTCTTGTTGTTGACGTGGATGGCGCACGAGGGCGACGGCTTGCTGGGGCCGGAGATGGTGACCAGCGCCGCGAAGCGGCTGGGGAGCTCGGGATTCGACTACGAGTACGAGATTTACCGGTTCGAGCAGGCGCGGGACGCCGCGATCAGTGAGATGGCGAGGAAATCGGGCAAACGAAAGCGCGACCCGGCGACGGCGGCGGCGATCGCCGCCGACGCGCTTCGATTCGTCGTCGGCCCAAACGCGTCCGAGGCGACAAACGCCGACGCGGAAACCGTCGCCGCGGGCGCCACGGAAAGCATCTAGCGGATGTATGTCATAGATCGTGAGATGATTTACGTCAAGTCACACACTCGGAGGTTATGATTTGTTCTTTCGTGTACGAGACCTTCGAACGGACGGGAGAAATTTCAGAAGGCGTCGGCAAACGTCGTTTTTTTTTTATACACGTACACGCTCTTTAGCGCGCGCTCCGCAAGACTCCGAGTCGTCCGGTTTCGCGACTTCGCCGCCGCTTCTTACGTTCACGCGGCGGTGGTCAGCGGCACGGTCGCGGCGCTCGCTTCCCCCCCCTCCAGCCTGTCCGTTTCCTCCGCGGCGCGCGCGTTCTCCATCTCCATCTCCTGCTCCTGCTCGAACGCGGCGAAGTCCTCCGCGTCCTTCTGCGCCTCCCGCTCCTCCATGTACTGGTCCACCGCCCACTGGTACTTCGAGTCGTTCAAACCGAACAGATCCGCGAGGTGCTCCTCGAGCTCCCAGAAGCACGCCAGGAACTTCTCCTTGAACGCGGGCCAGCCGGTGAGGGGCAGCGCGTTCACGTCCACGCCCTCGGGTGACGCCTCCTCGGAAATCTCGGCGGGGACGTCGCGGGCCATCCTGCGGGCGGTGGTGTGCGAACGGGGAGGAAAGGCGGTCAGGCGGGACGCGGACGCGGCGAAGATCCGATAGTCTCGCGGCGCTTCGAGGAGGTGCCGCGCTTCGTTCCCGGGGAGACATCGTTCGACACGTCGCGCGCGCGCGGGTCGGACGCGGCGAGAAGCCAGACGCGGGGCCGGTCTCATCGAACGAGGCGAGCGCGACGTACCCCGCGGTCGCGGGCGCGGCGGCCTGCATCTCGATCTCGCGGCTCGACGTCATCATCGTGCGCGCGCGCCGAGGACTGGGGTGCCAGCTCGCGCGAATACTTTTTTTTTGGCACTCGAAATCTCAGGACATCTGTCACACACCGAACGACCGAAGTTCGAAGAGACGTGAACGGCGACGACCGCCGCCGCCGCGCGTTTAGGTACGGACAGGTACACAGTCAACGCGGATGTCATCTAAAAAATACCACACGCATCGTTCAATTCGAAAAAGGCGCGTCTTTTCATCACTAAGAGTCACCCGAACGCACCACGCCTCGCCTCGCGTCCGCCTTGGCTACCGCTACCTCGGGCACTC
>ENA-OUOG01001161-OUOG01001161.1-marine-metagenome-genome-assembly--contig:-NODE-1161-length-31430-cov-5.209517_pt1 | contig 31430 bp, 14 predicted proteins | sample MGYA00248635_ERZ508505 | MGnify/ENA primary metagenome ERZ508505 (study PRJEB26176, sample SAMN06267871) | marine metagenome | isolation source: Saanich Inlet, British Columbia, Canada | place: Pacific... | reverse complement strand
TTTAGCCGCGTGCTTTTTGCTCGCCGTGCAAAACGGATTAGCCAATCCCGTCCGGACCTATTCCAGCAAAGGTACGACGCGTAAAAACGCGTTGAAAACCTCACAAGCGAGTAACCGCGTCGACAACACCATCACCGGGTTCAAAGAAGCGTTGAGTGACGTCGTCAAAGAACAAAGCCCGTATGAGCTGTTCAACGGCCGCTTGGCGATGGTGGGGTTCGCGCTTGCTGTCGCGGGCGACCGCGCGACCGGCGGGTTGGGACCGCTCGAGCAGCTCACGTTTGAAACCGGCGTGCCGGTGATCGACGCCGAACTGTTCGGCGCGTTTTTCCTCTTCGGCGTCTTCTTCAACGTCGTCGCGACGGGTGTCAAGGTGGGCGCCAAGGCGTGGAAAAACGGCAAGTCCGCGTTGTAGGAGTCGAGAGTTTTGTTTTTATACGTATACGCGTTCGTCAGAGCGTTTGTTCATAAGGGTACAATATCAATAGCTACGTACAGTTCATCGTATTATCGTTTTCGCCCGGCGCTGAGCTTCGCGCGTTGCATCGCGCGGTACGCCTCTATGGCGTCGTTCCTCAGCCCGTCGTCCACGCGCACGCGCACTTTGCTTGTCTGCAGCGCTAACATCGCTTCTGAACTCAAGCCCATCTGCGCGGCTTTCTTCTTCTGCTTGCGGCTCAGCTTTTCCCCCGCGACGGCGCAAGAGACGGACGCGTCGGCGCTCGCTTCGTTTCCGTCGACGCCTTCGGTTTCTCTCAGACGCTTCCCCCGCGCCACCGCGGTTCCCTCGCGCTCGGCTTTCGCCTTCAACCGCACGCGCCACTCCATCATGTCCTGCGCGTTGCCCATCTTCTTGTACGACTTCCCGCTGAACCCGTCGACGTGCTCGTCGTACAACGCGCGGATGACGTCGTCCTTGTCGTCGGACGCGATGTCCACGAACGTCGACGGCTTGGCGAATCCCTGGCCACCGTACTTGGCGCGCACGGGCTGCAGCACCGGCGCGATGAGCTTGCGCACCTCGTCCGCCGTCAGCTCGCGGCCTTTCGCGAGCGGGCGCATGGCGGGGTGCGTCGGCTGCGTCCGCGCGCGCACGGCCTTGCCCGCGCGGCCCTTCCACTTGAACGCCTCGCGGAACTCCTCTTTCCATCCGCCCGCGGTCGCCCTGCGCTCGGGCTGCGATTTCTTGCCGACGCCGGGCGCCGGGCCGCCCGGTCTGCCGCCGCCTCGGCCGCCTCGGCCGCCCCCGCGGTCGCCCCCGCCGCCGCGGCCGCGGCCCGAGGCGGCGGCGCCGCGGTTCACCAGCTTCGTCATCGCGACCGCGCCGACGCGAGTGCGCCAAGCCTCCGCAACGAGCGAGAACTTGTGAAAGTTTCGCGGAAAGGCGTCTTTTCGGGGCGGCGGCGGCGGGCGAGCGCGTCGGACGCGACGATTTTATCTCTCCCAGCACACCTCACCGCACGAGCTCCCGGGTCGCTTCGGTCGTGGGTCCCACGACGGCGACGACGCTCATGCACGGTTTCGCGCTGGCGCGCGCGTCGTCGTTCGCGTCCAGGCTCTCCGCGGTCGTCGGAAGGCGCGCGAGCGCGCGAACGCGCGATGGCCGAGTCGCGGCGATTCCCGTCGTCTCGCCGCGCGTCCGCTTACGAGGGTGGGACGCGAACGCGCCCTGGTCGCGCCACGCGGGCCGCGCCGTGGCGGTCCCCGCGCGTCCCCGCGCGTCGCCCTCGGACATCGGCGGCGGCGGCGGGTTCCTGCCCGACGCGCCTCGGCAGGTCCCGCCCCCCACCCCCAAGCGCCAAGGCCCGCGAGTGACGAAGAAGCGCTTCAACGGCGACGACGCTTTGACGCCGCGCGAGATTCAAGACAAACGCGACGAGGGCATGCGTTTAAGCAAAGCGCTCGCTATGCTCGGCGTGGCGTCTCGACGAGGTGCGGAGGAGATCATCTTCGCCGGAAGAGTCACCGTGAACGGTGCGGTAGTGGAGACGCCGCAACACACGGTGTCTCCGAACCGAGACGCCATCGCCGTCGACGGCCGCGCGGTGGACGGCGGTCTGGCCGCGGACCAAACGCACGCGTATTTTATCTTAAACAAACCCAAAGGATACCTGTGCAGCAACAAGGCGTCGTCTGGAGGAACCCGTGGCGGGAACGACAAGTTGGTGTTGGATCTGTTCGAGGATTACCGCTCGGCGTGGCGCAAAAAACACCCCGGGAAGCTCCCTCCGCGACTGTTCACCGTCGGACGCTTAGACGTGAACACCACCGGGATGTTACTGGTCACCACGGACGGGCAGTGGTGCCAAAGAGTCGCGCACCCGAGCGCCGAGATCGTCAAGAGCTACGTCCTGACGGCGAACTCTAGACCGACGAAGGCGCAGGTGAAGAAAATGGCGGAGGGGTGTATTGTGGACGGCAAGAAAGTCACGCCTAGGAACGTGGAGTCGATGGAAAACGCGAAAGACGGCGGTCCTTTAAACCGAGTGTCGGTGGATGTCGTCGACGGGCGCAACCGCGAGGTTCGCGAGATCGCCGCGAACGCGGGTGTGGGGGTGAAAAAGCTGAAGCGCGTCCGAGTGGGGGGGCTGCGCATGCCCAGCGAGCTGCCCCTCGGGAAGTACATGACGCTCAAGCCGCACCAGGTCGGGTACGTGCTGGACAAGGGGCTCGCCAACAACGAAAAGGCGCGAGAGGAGACGGGGCGCATGGGCAAATCGTTCTGACGAAGGACAAAGAAGCGAGGCTCTTTTTCGCGTGGACGAAGCTTATATCGTGGTGATTAACGCAGTATTTACTAGTATGAAACATACCTTCCTAGCTAGCTAGAGTGACCATATATGCGTCGAGACGACGTCCTGTCGACACTAAGCTCGCGTATCACCCCCGGCGCGTCGCGAACGTCTTCAGGCGCGCGTCGACGCTTGCCAATTTTTTCGCGGCGTCGTCGCCGCCGAACGGCTCGACCGAATCTAATTCGTTCGGGTCTTCACGAACAGCATCGTTCGAAAGGTCTGGCTCTGGCGTCGTTTCTTCCGTCGTTTCTTCTCGAAGCGCGCGCGCGCGCGTCGGTTTTTCGTGACGTTCTTCGGTGTTCGCGAACGAATCCGCCGCCGCCGCGAGTTTGGCGTCGATCGCCGCGAGCGCGAGAGAAGAGCGCGCGTCGAAAAAAGAAAAATCCTCAGTGAAACGCGCGTCTTTCTGTTCACCCTCCGTTTCGCGAAATTCCGTCGACGTCTCCGGCCCCGCGTCGGTCCGCGCCGTCGCGTCGGATTCGTTTTCGTTCGGCATCATCGGAACGCGTTTGACATCATCTTCTCGAACACGCACGAGCTCGTCCACGGTCACCCTGAACCGCTCGAAGCTCCCGTCCAAGTCGCGGAGGTCGCCCGCGTCGGCGTCGGCGTCGGCGTCGGCGTCGGCGTCGGCGTCGGCGTCGGCGTCGGCGTCGGCGTCATGATCCTCCACCGCCGGTCCAACCGAGACGGTCCCCGTCTCGCGCAGCTCGCGCCGCATGCGCGCCGCGAGGTTTGGGTCGAACGGCACCGGTGGTTCGCCTTTTGAATTAACCTCTCCCGCTCTTGGCCCTCGGCGCACCGCCCTCTGCGCCTCCGCGTTCGCCGCGGCGTCGGCGTCGAAGTCGGCGGGAAACGCCACCACCCCGCCTCGCTTCATGCGGTGCACGTGCGACATGAGCTCGACCCGCACGCGCGCGCGCGCCGCCTCGCGCTCCTCGGCCTCGAGCTTCGTTCGGTCGCTGGGTTTCTTCGACCTCAGCGAGCGCACGAGCGCGTCGAGCTCCGCGTCGGGCGCGTGCGCCAAGGGGTTCGCCTTCCTTCCGGGGTCATCGGACGAGACGGGAGGTGCCGAGATTTCGGTCGCCTCCGATGACTCGTCTTCCGAGGACTCGGCCAGGAGCGAGACCCGCGCCGCGTCGCTCGGAAGGGGCATGTCGGAGCGGAGTCGCGCTCGTCGGGAGCGCGAGCCGGACCACCTCGAACGCCGCGCGGTCGGGCGGAGATGGGCGCGCGCCGTCGACTGCTTCGCGTAACGGCTTCTTTCTCTCGAGAAACTCCACCCACGCTCGCGGCCAGTCTTCGACAGGCTTCTGACTCTCAGAAGTCGGGACCTTCGATTTTCCGCGGTGGGTGACGCGAGAATCGCCAGTGCTGGGCCGCGCCCCCCGGACCTCGTCGCTTGTTCTGGGAGCCTCGAGCGTTTCGGGATGGGCGGCGACTGCGCGCGCGCGCGGCGGCGCCCGCGCCCGCTGGGGTTCCCGGGCGTCGCGCGGCGGGTCGCGTTCGCGCTCGCGGCGGTGCAATTCGCGACGTGCGCCGCGCTCGCGGCGGAGACGGCACGCGGGTTGGGCGGGGGCGAGGGGGCGGACGGCGGGACCGCGGCCGCGACCGCGGCTGATCCTCCCTCGACGCTGACGCAGGATGCGCCCGCGCCTGCCGCGCCGACCGTGGAGGACGCGACTCCCCGCGTCGGCGCGTTGGACGCGAGCGGCGCGCCGGATCTCGGCTCGAGCGCGCCGCTGCTTGATGCGTCGCTGGCGACGGTGTGCGCCGCGAAAGGCGCGTGGGAGGCGTTCGACAACGAGGTGCTTCGCCAGACCAACGCGTCGCACGTCGAGGCGCGCGTCTGCGTGACGGACGCGGAGCAGGGCGCGTCCGCGGCGGCGGCCGCCGCGGCGGAGGCGCTCGCCGCGGCGAAGCGCGAGGCGCTCGCCAAGAAGAAGGAGAAGGAGAAGGAGAAGAAGATCCCGTCGCTGCGCGACTTCAAGTCCGACCTCGAGGCCAAGGTGGCGGACGCGCGCGACGCCAAGAAGGGCAAGAAGGAGGCGGAGCAGAAGGAGAAGGAGCCGCGAGAGCCGCGAGGCGGCGACGGCAAAGATGCCAAAGAAGTGAGGGAGGCGGAGGCGGAGGCGCGACGAGAGTCGACGTCGACGCGAAAAAACTCGGACGGCTTCGCGGACGACGAAGAGAATGCGCGGCGGCGCGGCGAGGAGCTCAACGACGAGGAGCGACGTGCGGAGCCGACGCGAGAACCGAGCGACGCCGGGTACGAGCCGGTGCCCACGCCCTCGGTGGCGCGCCGAGTGGAAAAAAACGCTTTCGACGCCAAAAAAGCGGACCAGGGCCGAGACGCGCGTGGCGAGTCGAACGACGCGTCGAAAAAAAACGGCGAGTCGAACGGCGCGGCGTCGGCGAACGCGAATGGCGCGACGACGGCGTCGCCTCGAGACGGCGGCGGCGAAGACGAAGCCCTCGCATCGCCCGTTCCGAAACCGACGCCCACGGCGGATCACGCCGAGGGCGGAAGCGTCGCGGGGACGGGCGAACGCGGTTCGCCGGACGGCGCGGCGACGGGCGCCTCGGACGCGGGTCCGACCTCGTCGCCCCCCGAGGCGAGCGGCGAGCCCTCCGTCGAGCCGACGCCAGTGTCTCTCGCGGCTTTGCTCGAGGACGCGGACGCGGCGGGCGCGGCGCGCGAAGCGGAGGCGACGCCCGTCGCGGAGCGTCTCGACGTGGATTCGGGAAAAGGCTTTTCTACGTCGAGCCCGTCGCCGGACGACCCGCGGGAAAGGGAAAGCCGCGACGACGACGGACCGCCTTCGCCGACGACGGACGCGGTCCCCCGTTCCGAGGGTCCTACGTACTCTTCGACCGCGGAGGGCGCCGACGCGGCGGGCCGTCCGCGAACGTCGCGCGTCTCCGGAGAGGCGTCGGAGCAGCGCGACGCGCTCGGTTCGACCGACGCGTCGGTCTCGACCGATCGCGGCGAGAGCGACGATGACGCGCCCCCTCGCGCGCCGACGGAGTCGGAGTCGGAATCGGAATCGGAATCGGACCCGACGGAATCGGATCGCCCCGACGAGACTTCGCGTCTCGTCGCGACCCCCGTCCCGCCGGAGGTTCGCGACGCGTACGCCTCCGAGGTGAACTACGCGGCGGCTTCCAACGGGGCGAAGGTTGTTTCCGCGAACCCCGAGTCCAAGTCCACCGCCGGCGCGGCGCTCAAGGAAAACAAGGACTCGTACTACCTAAGCCCGTGTTTAACGAGCGGGGAGGAGGGTAAATGGATCACGGTGGAGCTCTCGGAGGAGATCGCGGTGACCGCGGTGACGGTGGCCAACTACGAGTTCCACTCGTCCGCGCCGAGAGCGTTTGAGGTGTGGGGCACGTCGGGGCCGGCGGACAAGGAGGACGGGTACCGGCTGATCCTGGAGGCGATCGCCGACCAAAGACGCGAGCCGCAGACGTTCGAGGTTCGACCGCGCGGCGCGCCCGGCGGCGGCGCGTGGAGCAAACACGTCAAGTTCAAGTTCACGTCGCACTACGGGTCGTTCCACTTCTGCACGTTGTCTCTGCTGCGCGTGCACGGCAAGGACGCGACGCAGACGCTCAAGGAGGAGATGGAGGCGATCGACGCCGAGGCGCGCGAGGTGGAGGCGATCCTGCGCGAGAACGACGAGAGCTTTTTGCGCGAGAAAGAAAAGGAGGAGGCGGAGGCGCGCGCGCGAGAGGAGGCGGAGGAAAACGCGCGGCGCGAATCGCAAGCCGCCGCGCGACGCGTCCTCGACACGGTGCGAGGCGAAGGGAAAGGCGGAATTCTCTCGGAGACGGCGGAGAAGGATGAATCCCACGACGGCGACGAGACCTCCGACGCGTCCGACGACGAAACCGAAACCGAAACCGAAAACGAAGAGGCGTCGTCGCGCGAGGATTTCGAGGACGGGCAAGACAGCGTTCGCGCGGGCGCGACGAACGGCGCACCTTTGTCCGTTTCGGGCGTCGCGTCTGAGCTCGCCTCTTCCCCCGGAAGCGTCGTCGCGGAGCCCGACTCTTCAGACGCGACGACGAGACCTTCCGAGTCTCGCGACGACCGAGCCGGACGAAAGAGCGACGTCGTGGTTTCCGAAAAAGAAAAAGACGCGCGGGAGACCTCCACAGAGGACGAGCCGTCTACGTCTTCCTCCGACGAGACCTCGACCTCGCAGTCTTCGCCGACGAAGGCGGAGGAGAAGCGAGACGCGTCGAGCGGTTCGTCTTTTTCAAGGCTTGAAGACGCCGAGAAAGAAAAGAAGACGAAAGAGCCTCCCTCTTCGTCCGAGAACGTCTTCAGCATCATGGCCAAGAAGATCAAGTCGTTGGAGCTGAACCAGAGCATGTTCGACCGGTACGTGGAGGCGAGCAACGCGCGCGTGGCGGACCGCCTGGACGACGTCTCTTCAGAGCTGGAGATGGCGGAGGAGTCCGCGGCGAACGCCACGGCGGCGGCGGCGAGCGCGGTGGCTACCGCGCTCGCCGCCGCGAAGGACGCCGCGAGGGTGGAGGAAAGCGCGAGGGTCTCTAAACTCGCCGCCGAGCGGCGTTTCAACGAGCTCGAGTCGAGACTCGTGACGCTCGAACGCGAAAAAAGACGAGCTGAGGCGATGAATCGATTCGGAATCGGTTTTCTCTTACTCGTCGTGGCGACGACGACGACGCTCTTCGCGTCCGTCGCGCTTCTCGACGCCTCCGCGTCGTTTTCCGTCGCGCCGAAAAGCGACGGCGCCGAAACGCAAACGCGCGCGGCGGCGGGAGAAGGGCTCACGGAAAGAAACGAAAAGAAAATCGTCGGAAGCGTCGGAAGCGACGTGCGCGGAACGAACACGAACGAACGGAGTAAGCTATTGAACGTCCCGGCGGGCGTGGGCGTCGGCGGGCTGGACCGCGCGTGGTTCGTCGCGCGGCGCGACGAGACCTCCGACGACGCGAAAAACGCGAAAAACGCGTCGGTTTCCGTCAACACCGGAGCGAACGGTTCGGTCGCGGTTACGAGGTCCGTCGCGACTTCGTTCGACCGCGCGCTTCGAAAAACGCGCGCTCTCTTCGCCGGTGCTGGCGCGTCCGCGGAGGACGCGCGGAACGCGCGTTTAGTGGCTGGGATCTCAGCGCTTCTCATCGCGTCTCTGTTGGCGTTTTTTGGGTGCGCGATCCTCTTTGTTCCGACGGCCCGAGTTTTCTCGGAGCGCGCGGTATGGTTTTTTTCCTTCATCCGCCGTTTTTCCGGGTCGGCTCGAACGGTCGCCGCGAGACTGGCGCGTTTGGGCGGGCTCGGCGCGAAGGCGCTCGCCGCGCGAGTCGCGCGCTGGAGGCTCGGAGGAGGCGGGGAGTGACAGGTAGAGGTGATGGTGATGGGTCATAGAAGGTAGCGCGTCGGCGGTTTCGACGATACTCCCTCACATATCGGCCGATGCGATTTTTTATTCTAAAAAGGTGTGTGAGGGAACATCACGACCCGGCGTGTAACGCTTCGTCTCATGCACTCCGAGCGGCGGCGGCGGTCGACGAGTCGGCGCCGTCGCCCGAGGTGGAGGTGATGCTGGCGGTGCACGCGCCGCCGGCCTCACTCTCGAGGCCGGCGGCGCGAGGGTCCCGGGTTTGTCCACGCCGCGCGACACCCTCCGTGGCGGTCGGCGGGGCGAGCGCGAGATCCGCGTTCGCCGCGCTGCGCGGCGCCGGCCCGCGGCCGGCGCGACGCGCCGCGACGCGCTGGACGCGCGCGTCCGATGCGGACGACGCCCGGCCGGAACCGCGTTACCCCGAGAGAGAAGGCGCCGTGGTCGACGCGCCGGTTCGGACGCGCGGTTCGGATGCGGCCCCCCAACCCGCGAGTCAAACGTTCGCGCTCTTCGTCTTCACCGCCGCGTTGAGCATGTTCGCCTTCGGCGTCGCCACGGGCTCCGTCGCGAGCGCGCTGGTGTTCCTCGAAGACGCGTCCATGTCGACAACGCTCACGACGAGCGCGAAGTCTAAGCTTGTGGCGGCGACCCCCCTGGGGGCGGTCGTCGGCGCGCTCGCCGCGCCCAAGGCTGCGGATGTGATGGGTCGCAAAAAAACACTCCTTACATCGGCGGGCGCCGCGTACGCGCTCGGCGCCGCGCTCTGTTGTTTCGCGCCGAGTAACGCGAACCTCCTCCCGACTTTTTTGCTCGTCGGGCGCGTCATGGTGGGTATCGGCGCGGGCGTCAGCACCAGTGTCACCACGATGTACGTCTCGGAGTGCTCTTCAGTGTCTTCCAGGGGAAGCGCGGCGTCGTTGTGTCCGCTCTTCGGCACAGCCGGCATACTCGCGAGTTTAGTCGCGGGCGCGTTGTTGGCGTCGCTCGTGGACGCGGCGGTGATAGAGCCGAGCTTCGCGTGGAGATGTTCGTTCGGCTCGGTGCTGGTGCCCGTGCTCGCGCAGGTGGCGATGCGCGACTGCCTGGTGGAGTCGCCGCGGTGGCTCCTCGCGAGCCGAGGCGAAGACGAGGCGCGCGCCGCCGCGAGGCGGCTCGGCCGCGACGTCGAGGCGGAGCTCTTTTTGGAAAACACGATTCGAACACGAAACACGCGACAAAACGCGAGACTCACGGATTTGTTCGCCACAGCGGAGAACCGCGCGGCGACGCGCGTCGCGTTTCTCCTAAACGCCGCGCAACAGTTCTGCGGCGTAAACGTGGTGGTTTACTTTTTCCCTCGCGTATTAAAAGAAGCGTTCGCGATTCCCGGCGCGAGCGCCATGGCGGTCGCCGCGGGAGTCACGGCGGCGCAGGTGGCGTTCGGTTTCGCTTTGGCACGTTCAAGAGTCATCGACACGTACGGACGCAAACCGGTGGCTTTGTGTGGCATTATAGGACTGATATGCGGGTTAGCGTGTCTCGCGATCGGCGCGCGCTTCGGTTTTCCGGTTTTGGCCGTCGTCGGCGTCGTCGCGTTTCGGTTCGCCTTCGCCGCGAGTTTAGGACCTCTGCCGTACGTCGTCACCGCGGAGGCGTACGCGTCGTCGTCTTTGCGCGCGACGGGTGTGTCGCTCGCCACGTCTTTCCAGTGGGCGTGCAACGCGCTGGTGAGCGGGACGTTTCTTCCTTTACTCGATCGTTTGGGACCGAACAAGGTCTGGCTCGTGTACCTCGGCGCGTGCGTCGTCGCGCTCGTCTCGGTTAAGAGCTTCGTTTCAGAGACCAAAGACGCCAGGCTCGAGTAGTAGTAGGCTCCGTCGTGTTATGGGCGAACGATACCGTAGCGTGACGAGTGTGTCGTGGTATACTTTCACGTCACGTAACACGTCACTCATAACGTACTCGTACGAAGGTAGTAGACAAATGTTGCATAGAAAACAAAACGCCCACGATGTAGAGCACATTTTCGTTGCGATCGCGCGAGCAACTGTTTCGGGGGTTTCGGTCTCGCTGCGGGATTTTTATGGGAACGCGTGACTGATACTCGAGGCGTTTCTTGAGTCGACGAACGGTGAAAAATTTGCCGGGAAAAACGAAAAACGCGGTCAGGAAGCGCGATTCGCGATCGCGTCGTCCGAGAGCCCCGCAGCCCGTTTCGGTGCCCGCGAAAAGCGCGCTCGGGCTTTTCGAAGCGAGGGTTGGCGCGCGCGGCACAGCGACGCGCTCCGCGAGAGGGACGACCCGGCAGACGCGCGCGGTCGAATCCAGGGGCGGAGCGGCGCGAAAGCGAAAGCGGGAGCTCTCGGGGCGGGACCTCCGAGTCGGCGGGAGACGGGAGTGACGCGCGCGCGCGCGCGCCCGAGCCACATTCGCGCGGGTCCGGTCCACGCGGCGTCGTCGCAAAATCCGACGCGTTCGCGGGGGTGACGGACGCGGGCGTGAGCTTCGCGCGCTGAGGACGCGCCGATCGGATCGCGCGCGGACCGCGCGTTTGAAGGGAAAGCACCCGCGGCCGCCGCGATGGCGCCTTCGTTCGAGATCATGGACGACGCGACGGGCGCCGAGACCCCCGACAGCTCCTATCTCTTCAACAGCACGCGCATCACGCAGTGCGGGGTGATGCCCCTGCAGTGCGCGGGCGTGGAGGTGTCCAACAAGCTCAACGCGACGTGCACGGTGGTGAAGGTCAAGGCGCAGGACCGACCGCGTCTGCTCCTGGACCTGAGCGCGTTCTTCCAGCAGAGCGCGCACAACGTGGTGGAGGCGGACGTCACCACCTCGCCCACCTCGGGGATGGCGTCGGATATCTTCCTGGTCCAGCAGAGCGACGGCGGGAAGATCGCCAAGCCGCGCAAGCTCGCCGAGGACATACGGGACGTCGTGCTGAACTCGGCGTCCGCCGCCGCGGACGGGTCCCCGAAGCCGTCCCCGGTGAAGGCGCCCCGTCCCGGGTCCGCGTCCCCGCTCGGGGACGGGGACGGGGACGGGGACGGGGACGTCCCCGCGGTGCGCGCGGGCGAGGGCCTCGAGAAGAGCGGCGAGACGTACCAGGTGGAGCTCTCGGGTGGCGAGACGCGCGACGCGGACGCGGGACGCGGCGACGGCGGCGACGACGGCGACGGCGGCGACGGCGGCGACAGCGGCGACGGCGCCTCGGCGAAGAAGGACAAAGCCGACCGCCGCGTGAGCCGCGTTTTGGCTCGCGGCGACGGCGTGAAGCTGACCAACACGCACAGGGAGATGGTCGATTTGCAGAACGCGACGGAGATCTCCATGGAGGTGCCGGACCGCGTGGGGCTCCTCGCGGACGTGTGCCAGTGCCTGGTGCGGAACAACGTCTCCGTGGTGAACGCGCACATCTACACCACCTCCGAAGGGCTGGCCAGCAACTACTTCTCGGTGCGCGACGCGGCGACCAACGAGCGCGTCCGCGATGAGGTCCTGGAGGAGATGCGCCAGGCGATCGCGGCGCGGTGCCACATGCGCCCGGGGAAGAAAAACAGCGCTCAGAAGGGGCTCGCGGTGACTTCTAAAGACGGTGACGGAGAATCGCGCGACGGAGAATCGCTCCCACCGATCGGTTCCCCCGACGACGGCGCGTCGCCTTCGTACGTGCGCCGGTTCGCCGCCTCCCTCGACGGCGACCCGAGAGCCGAGACCTCGAACGAGTTTTCCAACGACGACTCCGTGCGCGGCGGAGATCGAAAACCCAGAAAACCGCTCGTGTCCCAGTACGCGCTGGAGACGCTGCGGAAGAAGGGCGAGGGCATGGTGCGCGCGCACGGCGGCGAGGTTGTCGAGGTGCGCGATTACGACACGCAGCGTAAGCTTTTCGCGTCTAAGAACGTGAAGCACGCGGACTTGACCAAGATCAAGCCCATCGACGTCACGTCCGTGGACGAACGAACGAAACACGTGGTGGAGGTTGCGTTGAACGCGCTCCCCGCGTACGCGTCGCTCACGTTTCCGAGCGCCAAGAAAGAAATTTTCGGTGAGTTTAGGGAAGTGCGATGGAAACCGGGCGAGACGGCGTTTGACGCAAACTCGCCGGTTCCCAACCTGTACGTCATTTTGGAAGGCGCGCTTCACCGCGAGGCGTTCGTTTCCGACAACGGCAAGACCTTAGTGCCCGGGAACGTGCTGAGCCGCGGCTCTTTGTACGGCGAGGCGGCGTTGCAGCACGCGTACTTAACGAAGGCTCGTGTGGTCTCAGAAAACGGCGAACGCGAAGGCGTCGCGACGCGCGCGTACGCCGTCTCGGGCGAGACGTTTAAGCGAATCGTCCGCGCTCGGATCCACCGCGCGCGTCGGTTACTCGCGAACGTGTTAAACGTCGTCGAGACGTTCCGACCGGCGCCTCCCGAGGCGAAAGAGCTGTTGCTCAACGCGCTGTGGTCCGGGAGCGCGGCGAGACGACCGGGCGAAGCGTTCGCCGGACCGTCCGTCGTCGCGAGGAATAAAACCAAACCTATGAACGCAAACGCCGCGGAGGCGTTTTGCGTCCCGGTGACGCCGTACGTGGAGGGCGTACAAAAGACTAAAAAAACGTCGAGTCTCGCGGACGGGCGCGGGCGCGCGATGCACGTCATACTGGAGGGCGAGGTGGAGCGTGTGACCGCCGACGGCACGCGCTCAACTTTAAAAGCCGGCGATTTCTTCGGGGAGGATTGGCTGTTGTCCGATTCGGCGCGCGCCGAGATGGCGCTGGACGACGGCGCGGCGGGCCGCGCGCTGCGCCGCGAAGCCGGTTCGACGTACGTCGCTTCGTCGTCGTACCAGCCCGTGACGCTGGAGATCACGCGCGTGACGCTCCGTACGCTGTGGGGTGTCGAATTCGACGACCACCTGCGGAGCAGGCACGACGTCGCCGCCGAGGGCGCCGACGCCGACGGCGCGCGACGAAAATCGCGCGACGGACGCGGGTCGAGCGATTCCGAACCGAGCGTGCCGAGACGCTCGAGCCTTCCCGATTTGGAGACGGCGGCGCGAAGCGTTCAGACGCCGGGCGTTTCGCCGCAGATCCCACGCACGCCGCAGATCCCGCACACGCCCGCGGATCTGTCGAGTCCGAAGACTTCTTCGCGTGAAGACGAGAAGACGGCGACGTTACTTAAAACGCCCGCCAAGTCGCCTTCGCGGTCGTTCCTCAAGACGCTCTCCAAGACGATCAAGCGCGCGATTGGCGTGCCGTCCAAGAAGCAGAAACTGTTACGCGCCGCGAAGCAAAAGGCGGAGGCGCGAGACGAGGCGAACGACACTAAGGGTTCGGACGTTCCGAAGTATAAAGGCGACGCGAAAGACGCCGAGTCGAACGACGCGAACGCGAAAGGCGCTTCGCCCGTGCGACGAGAAGAAGGAAGCTTTTCGCGTTTCGCCGGCGGATCCGACGACGGAGCGGTCGTTCGCGCATCCGTCAGTTCGGGTTCCGAGGCATCCTCCGCCGTCGTCGTCGACGTCTCGACGTCGGAGGACGTCGTCGGCGAGTTGCACTCGTTCGCGTCCCCGAAACAAACGAAGGCGCACAGACTCGACGCGTCCGTCGCCGCTCTGTCCCCGGGCGCCACGCCTTCCCCGGGGGAGGGTAAGCCCAAGATGACGCGCATAGGCACCATGCTGGACATACGCGACGCGCGCGACGCGGTTGACTCGCCGGAACAAAAGCCGAATTCGGAAGAGCTGGAGAAGAAACAAAAACGCACAGAAACGCCGTTTGCGCCTTTCCCGCAGAAGAGCGGGAAAGGACCCAAAAAAGACGGCGGCTTAGGTGAGTCAAAGACGGCGGCGCTGAGAAACGCGCACTCCGTGATGGACATCGCGTCTCTGTCCCGGTCCGAGGACCACGAGGCGTCCTCTCGCGTCGAGGCTGGTGGGAAAAAAGAAGCCGCGCTCGGCGTCGACGCGAAAAACGCCGCCGGGTCGCCGTCGCGGACGTCGGAATCGTCGCAATCGTCGCGGACCACCTCCGCGCCTCCGTACGCGCCGACGGCGGCGGCGATGGGCATGTCCGAGGAGGAGTTCCGAAAGAGTCTCGAGGTCTCTTCCAAGAAAACGTCGGATGCTGCTTCAGATGCTGCTTCAGAGTTAAAGCCTCGCGCGCCCTCCCCTCTGGACGCGTACGTGTTCGCCAAGCAGCTCGGCGTCGGCCTCACGGGCAGCGTGTACAAGGCTTGGCGCCGCGTTCCCGACGGCTCCGTGGGTTCGGACCCGAAGTCAGCGCCCGCCCGGTACGTCCCCGTGGCGGTGAAGGTGATGGACAAGGTGAAGATCCTGGACATCAACGAGACGGCGCACGTCGTGCAGGAGAGCAAGATCATGCGATCCGTTTCTCGCCACCCGTTTATCGTCTCCATGATCGAGTCGTTTCAAACCGAAAGCGCCATGTTCATCGCCATGGAGTACGCCGCGGCGAAGGATCTGTTCCACATGATCCACGAGCACGGCGCGTTGCGTTTGTCGCAGTGTCGCGCGTTCGTCGTGCAGACGGTGTTAGCGCTCGACCACGTGCACGCCAAAGGGTTCGTGTATCGAGACTTGAAACCAGAAAACTTGCTCGTGCGCGAGGACGGGTACCTTCGGTTGACGGATTTCGGGTTCGCGAAAGCGTTGCGACCGGGCGAGCGCGCGTACACGGTTTGCGGGACGCCCGATTACCTCGCGCCGGAGACGTTAAGGCAGCAGGGGTGCACGCGCGCGGCGGACTTCTGGGCGGTGGGCGTGCTTCTGTTCGAGATGCTCACCGGGTACCCGCCGTTCCACGGGCAGACGCACTCGGAGCTGTACCGAAGAATCACCTCGGGGCGAATGCGCGCGTTTCCCAGGAGCTTCGACGAAGACGCCGCCGACTTGGTGAATAAGTTGTTGCGACAGAGCGAGGGCGAAAGAATAGGAGTAGGCGCCGACGGCATCCAGCGGATCCGACGACATCCCTTCTTCAAGGGGTTCTCCTGGACCGCCGTGCTCGAACAAAGAGCGCCCATGCACAAGCCCGCGGTCGCGCGCGACCCCGACCGAGGGCCGGAGGATGTCAAAAAACCAGTCACGCCGGAGTGCCTGGCGAGGCCGTGCGCGCTCACCGCCGAGGAACAGGCTCTGTTCGCGGAGTTTTGAGACGAGCTCCTTTTTTTTTGAAATTCCGAAACCGAGGATCGATAACAAGTAAGTTACAGTAGTCTACTAATGACGCTAAACCGTCTTCTACTACGGGAGTGATACTCTAGAAAACTATCGCGCTCCGAGCGTACGCTCAGCTCGGCGACGCCGCCGCCGAGCGCGTCCGCCGCGCGACGCGAGCGCCGACGCCTCCGGCGCCGCGGCGCCGCTCGGAGAGCGGCAAAGGTCGTCTCCAATCTTTTGTTTTTTTTAAATCCGACGAAGCGCCGAAAGAAACGAAGCGCGTCTCCAGCTCCGTCTGCAGGTCCGCGAACCACGACGCGACCGCGCGCGCGTGTGTCCGAAACGCCTCGGCGTCCATCGCGTCTGCTGAAGCGGCATCCGCCGAAGCGACGAGACTTTCGAGGCGACCGCGGAGCGCCGCGAAGCCGGCGGAGCCGCCGATTTTTTCTTTGTCGCCGTCTTTTCGCTCATCCGCGCCGGCGTCGTCTTCGTCGAAAGACGCGCGCCCCTCCCCGAACGCGAACCCGGCGGCGAGCTGCTCGGCGCGATGCAACTTGCGCGCGGCTTCGTGCAGCCGCTCGCGGAGCGCCGCCTTACGCGCCGAGGCGTCCTCGACGGCGTCGTCGAAAAAGTCGTCTTCTTTTTTTCTCGAAAAAGCCTTCGGGGACGTCGCGGGCGTCACCAGGCTCCGCTCGAGGCGCCGCGGCGGGAGCGACGCGGCGCTCGGGGGGGCAGACAAGGTTGCGTTTCCATCACCGTCGCGCGATCCCGACGTGAACGGACGGACGGGAACGCCGCGAGAAGACTCTGTTCTTTTTCGCGCGCGGCGAAGACCATCGGATGACGTCTCCGGTCCGCCCCGAACGGCGGCGTTTTTCGCCGTCGCCGCCGCCGCCGCCGCCGCCGCCGCCGCCGCGTCGGCGACGACCCGCGCCGCCGCGTCCGCCCGGTCTCGCGCGCGCTCGATCCCTGCGATCGCGTCGTCGCGCTTGGCCTTCGCCGCAGCCTCCTCCTCGGCCTCTTTGCGGCGCGCCGACTCCGCGCGCAGCGCCTTCACCTCGGACTCCGCCGAGACGCGAGCCAGCCGCGCCTCGAACTCGGCCGAGGCGTTTTGGCGCTCGGCGGCGAACGCGCGGCGCTCGCGCTCCAGCGCCGAGGCGTGCTCCTCGGCGAGCTCGCGCGCCGCCGCCGCCGCCGCCTTGGCCGCCTCCGCCTCCGCCTTCTCGACGCCCGCGCGCGCCGCCCACTCGCGCTCGCGGCGCGCCTGCGTCTCGGCGGCGTCGGCGGCGACGCGGGACGCCTCGGCGGCGCGCCGAGCCCGCTGGGAAGCCTCCACCTTCAGACGCTCCAGCTCTGTTTTCTTCTCGTCGAGCGCGACGGACTGCTGCGACACGGCAGTCGCCGCCGCCGCGACTCGGCTCTCGCGCTCGCGAAGCGCCGCCTCGCGCGCGGCGAGCGACGCCGCCAAAAGCTTCGCCTCCTTCGCCTCTGCTTTTTTCTCGTCCGCGCGCGCCAACAAAACGCCAGCGTCGTGCTTCCTGCGCTCCAGCAAAGCCACCGCGGTGCGCGTAGCGTCCTGCTCAGCCTTCAGCGCGTTCAGCTCGTCGCGCGCCTCCTCCGCGCGCGTCGTCGCCGTCGTTCGAGCGCGCTCGGCGGCGGCGGCGGCGGCTTCCGCGTCGCGGCGCAGGCGCGCGAGCGAAGCCGACTCGGACTCGAACGCGGCTCTCTTTTCGCGCACACTTATCTCTTCCTCCGACAAGAGTTTCGCTTTCGTTTCCGAGACGCGCATAGACTCGGAAGCCTCGAGAAGCATCGACCGAGCGCGTTCGGTCATCGCCTCCGCCTCTTTGCGCTCCGCCGTCACGCGTTTCGTCGCCTCCTCCAGAGCCATAAAGTCAGCCTCTATCTGTCTCGTCGCCTCCGCCGCCTTCGCCTCCGCAGCCGCGACGACGGCTCTTTGCGCCTCCAGCCGGCCGTGTTCCGCCTCGGCGCGCGCGAGCGCGCCGCGGAGCTCGTGCTCGCGCGCGGACGCCTTCGCGGCGGCTGCGCGCGCGGCCGCCTCGGCCGAACGGAGCGCCTCCGCCGCCTCGCCGGCGTCACCGCGCAGTTTCGCGCCGAGCTTCTCGGCGGCGGCGCGCGCGTCGGCGGCTTCCCGACGGTCCTCGGCGGCGCGCGCGGCGTACGCGCGCGCCTCGCGCTCCGCCACGGCGACGGCGGCTTCGGCTTTTTCGAGCGCCTCCTGTTTTCGCGAAAACGCCTCCGTCTTCGCGTTCGCGTTCGCCGTCGCGTGCTCCGCGTCAGCTTTCGCGTCGGCGAGTCGCGTCTCCGCGTCGGCGACGCGCGTCTCCGTCTCAGCCACCAAACGTTCCCTCACACAAAGCGCCTCCTCTCTGCGTTTAAGGGACGCCTCCGTTTCGGCGACGGCGCGCTCGCGCGTGGAAATCTTCTCCATCTCCGTATGCGCCAACCGAGCCTCCTCGGCGGACGCGAGCCTCGCCGCCTCAGCCTCCGCGACGCGAGCCTCGAGCTCGGCGGCGCGACCCTCGAGTTCTTCCCGCGTCGCCGCGACGTCCTTCGCGGCGTTCTCGACGCGCGCGCGCTCCGCCTCGGCGTCGCGCGACGCGGCGAGCGCGGTTTGTTTTAACGATTCAGCCTCTTCCAGTCGAGCAGCCGCGGCGCGCGCGGCGGCGTCCGCGGCGGCGGCGGCTCGCGAAGCCTCGTCGCGCTCGGCGTTCGCGTGTTTCAAAATCTCGTCCCGCGCGCGTTCCGCGTCAAGCAACATCTCTTCGCGCCTCGTTTGAGACGAGGCATCTTCCAGCGCGCGCGCGCGCTCGGCGGCGGCGCGCGCGGCGTCCAGCGCCGCCTCCGACGACGCCGCCTCGTTGACGAGCGCCGCGCGGTCGGCGTTGAGCGCGGCTTCGATCGACTCCAACTCGCGTTTCATAGAGGCGCGTTCCGTCTCCAACGCGGTCTCGCGATTTGAAATCTCCGCTTCTCTCTCGTCCAGGCGTCGCGACTCCGACTCGAGACGCTCGCGAAGGCTCGTCTCTTTCTCCGCGAGCGACTCGATCTCTTTAAGAAGGTCGCCTTTTCGGCTTTCCAGCTCGGAGACGTTCGTCTCGCGTCTCGCGACGTCCGCTTCGCGCTCGGCGACGTCGCGCGCGTTTCGTTCGAGCGCCGCGCGCTCGGCGACGAGCTTCGCCGTCGCCGACTCGGATTCGCGCGTCTTCTCGGACGCGCGCCGCTCGCGCGCGAGCAAATCCGCCTCGGCGGCGGCGGCGTCCCGCTGCGCCCGCGCGGCGTCCTCCGCGGCGCGCTCGGCGCGGCGCATCGCCGCCTCGGCATCCGCCATGCGCGCGTCCGTGCTCTTCTCGCGCGTCGCCGCCGCCTCCGTCGCCATACGCGCCGACTCCGTCGCGCGCGCCGCCTCGGCGACGCGCGCGCGCGCTTCGTCGGCGTCGCGCTCGGCTTTTCGCGCGGCTTCGGCGGCGGCGCGCGCGGATCGGTCGGCTTCGTCCCGGATCGCCTTCGCGGCTTGAATTTTTTTCTCCGCCGCCGCCTCGGCGGCGACGGCTTTCAACTCGCGAACCTCCGCGTCTTTCGCCTCGCGCCGAGCCTTTTCGATGGCGAAATCGCTACGCGAGCGCGCGTTGCGCTCTTCGGTCTTGAGCTCGAGCCGCGACGTCTCCAGACGCGCCAGCGCTTCGCGCGCGTTCGTCTGCTCGGCGAGCGCGCGCTCGACATCCTTCCGAGCCTCCTCGCGCTCGGTTTTTATTTCGGAAACTTCGCGCGCCTTGTTCCGCTGGAACTCGCGCACGGCTTCCAGGTCCGCCTCGAGCCTCCGCTCGGCGGCTTCGGCTTTGCGCAGACGCTTCTCGGCACCAGCCTCGACGGCGGCGGCGCGCGCGGCGGCGGTCGCCGCGAGAGACTCGGCTTGCTTCCGCGCCTCGGCGACGCGTTGCGACGCGGTCTCCTCGGCGACGCGAGCCTCGGTCTCAGCCTCGGCGACGCGATCCTTCGAGCGCGCTTCGGCGACGCGCGCGCGAGACTCGAACTGTTTCTCCGCCTCAGCGGCGCGGTGCTCAAAAACAGCCTCCGCGTCCTCCGCCGCGCTCACCGCGTCCTTAAGACGTTTCTTCGCGCGCTCAATCTCGGTCTCTAAATGTTTCAGTGTTTTCACAGTGTCCTCTTCCTTCCGCCGCGCTTCCTCGGCGGCGTCCAGAGCCTCGGACGCGTCGCGACGGGCCGACTCCAAATCCTCCTTCGCCTTGGCCAGCCTTTGGTCGGCGTCGCCCAGCCGCTCTACTTTCTTCGACATCGCCGCCTCGGCGACGGCGACGGCGCGCCCGGCTTCGAAGACAGCCTCTTCTCTGGACTTGACGTCCGCCTCGCGCGCCTGGAGTTTCTCCACGACGACAGCGAGTTGTAAACGCTGGTCGTTCAAAGAACGCTCCGTCGCGGCGACGGCGTCGTCGCGGCGTCTCTGCTCGCGACGCCGCGCGCGCCGCGAAGTCTCCGACCGAGACGCAGCCTCCGCGAGTTTCGCAGCCGCCGCGCGCGCCGCCGCCGCCGCGCGCGCCTGCCTGGCGCTCTCGCGATGCAGCGCGACGGCCCAGCGCTGCAGCAACGTCTCGCGGCGCACGGCGGCGGCGTGGCGCTCCGCCGCCGCCGACGCCGCCGCGTCCGCGCGCGCGCGAGACGCGGCTACGGCGCCCGCCGCGTCCGTCGCCTCGCCGTCCACGACGAGCGCCGAGGAAAACGTCCCCGCGTCGCTCTTCTCATCCGCGCCCGCGCTTTCGGGTTCACCTTCGCCGTTCGCGACGAGCGACGTTACCGCGAGGAGGTTGGGTTTTTCCGCGGCCGCCGCCGCGGCGGCGGCGTCAGCGTCCAGCGCGCGCGAGAAATCGCTCCTCGTCGCCTCCGACTCGGACGAAACGTCGCCGCCGCCTTTGACTTCCGTCTCGGCTTCGCGGAGCAGAGCCTTCGCCTCGCGCAGCGCCTCCGCCGCGGCGGACTCGTCCGGCAGAGTCTGCCGCGTCGCGACGGACGCGTCGTCGTCCGAATCGGAGCACCCGTCGGAGCCTGAAAACGTCACCGAGACGCGCGCGGCGGAGTTTTCTGAGCCGCGGCGGCGATCCGAGGATGGAGCGTTTCGTTTCTCGCCCGACGAGAGCGCCTCGGCGTCGTCTCGAAGCACGCGCCACGTCTCCGCGATGCGCGCCTCGCGCTCATCCAAAGCCTCCTCCACCTTCACGAGCTCTTCGCTCGCGAGCTTCGCGCGCTCGAGCTCCATCTGCGCGGCGGCGCGCGCGGCGGCGATCTCGGTCGCCGCCGCGTCAACCTCCGCGCGCGCGGCTTCGATTTCCGCGCGCGCCGCGCGCGTCGCTTCCTCGTCGCCGAGCTTCTCCGCGCGCCACGCCTCGGCTTCGTTCATCGCGGCGAGGCGTATCCCCTCCGCCTCTTCGAGCCGCGCGGAAGCCTCCAGCCGCGCGTGCTCCACCGCCTCGGCCGAAACCGCAATCTCCGCGCGCATGGCGTGCGCCTCTTCCAGCGTCGACGCCGCCGCCGAACGCTGGCGCTCGGCCATCTCCGCCGTCGCCGCGGCGTTCCGCTCGACGTCCGCGCACCGAGCCAGGTCGTTTTGTAACGTCGCCTCCCGCGCCCGCAAACGAGCTCTTTCCTGCTCCAGTTCCACGCGCATCTCGCGCACCCGCTCCTCGCTCTGTGTCTCCGCCTTCGCGGCGTTCGCGACGCGCGCCTCCATCGTGGCCTTCTCCAGCTCAAACGCCGCGACGCGTTTGCGCAAACTCTCGGCGTCGCGTTCGACGCGCGACGCGAGAGACGCGCTCTTCTCCTCCCGCTCGCGCGCCTCCTCCGCCTTGCGCTCGGCGGCGCGGCGGCGCGCCTCCGCCAGCTCCAGCTCCTGGCGCGCGTGCTCGCGCTCCTTCTTGACGGCATCCCGAATAGAGCGGCTCTCGTCGCGCTCGGAACGCACGCGGTTCTCCCACTCTTGAAGAACCTTCTCCTTCTCCTCCGTCATACGAGACGCATCCGCCTCAACTTTTTCGCGCCATTTCTCGTTTGCCTTTTCGCGCTCCGCGACGCTCGCCAGCCGCGCGGCGAGGTCCGTTTCCGTGTCCCGCCTCACTTTTGCCTCCTCGCGCATAACTCTTAACTCGCCCTCCACCTTGTTTACCAAGTCTTTAGCCGCGTCTTTTTCCCGCCGAGCAACAGCCGCGTCGTCCTCAACCGCCACGCGCGCGCGATGCAGCTCCTCCTGTTCGTACCGACGCTCCGTCTCCCAGTCGTCCCGCTTGCGCCGGAACGCCTCCTCCGAATCGGACAAACGCGAAAACACGCGTTTCTTCTCCTCCTCCAGCTGCTCTAAAGTAGACGCGCGTTCCTTATCAAGCTCCGAGCGCATACTCAAACGTTCGCGCTCGAGCTCGGCGCGTGACGATTCGCGCTCGCGAGACGTCGACTCGACGTCGCGCCGCGCGCGGGTCAGTTTCTCCTCCTCCGCCTCGCGCGAGCGCCGCGCCGACGCAGCCGCGTCCGAAGCGCGTCTCAGAGATTCCTCCGCCTCGTCCGCGGCGACGCGAGCCGCTTCCGCGCGTTTCGTCAAAACCTCTTCGTCTTCGCGCGCGGCGCGGCTAGAAGCCGTCGCCTCGTCGATGGCGGCGCGCTCGGCGAGGCGCCGCGAGTTTTCCGCTTTCAGCGCCTCGTTCTCGCGCGCGATCGCTTCGCACTCGTCGCGGGCCCTCATCTCTCTCTCCTCCAGCTCATCCAGAATCGCCTCGCGCCGTCTCTCCAGCACGTCCAGATCCTCCGCGGCGCGCGCGCGTTCCGCGGTCGCCGCGTCGCGCGCGTCGCGAGCGTCGCGCGCCGCGCGCCGCGCATCCTCCTCGCGCGCCGCCGCGGCGTCGGCGGCGTCGCGCGCGTCGGCGGCGGCTTCCGTCGCCGCCTCCTCCGCGGCGATCGCGGCGTCTTCCCGTGACTGCAGCGAGCGCTGCATCTCGGCGAACTTCGGCATCTGCCGCTCGCGCTCGACGAGCGCGCTCTCTCGAGCCGACAGTTTCTTTTCGCGCGCCGCGCAATCGGCGCGCGCCGACGCGACGCGCGCCTCCGCCTCCTCGAGTTTTTGTGACTCCTCCGCGACTCTTTGCGCCTCGGCCACCGCGCGGCGCTGCGCCTCCGCGCCCGACGCCGCGAGGGACGCGCGCGTCGCCTCCGCGGCGCGGCGCAGGTCCGCCAGCTCGAGGCGCGCCGCGAGCAGGTCCGCGGCGGCGGAGGGACCGTCGCCGGCGAACGGGTCGCGCGTCGAGGCGAGACGCGAGGCGTTCTCGCGGTCTCCATCCGACGCGCGAGCGCGGTCAGCCGCGTCCGATGCGTCGCCGACGAGGGCGAAGGAGTCCAGGAGCGCGGCGTTGACGTCCGCGAGCACACGCTCGGGGTCCGCGCGGGGCTCGGGGACCGCCGCGGGGGGCGTGTCGCCGGCGAGCTTCGCCAGGCGGTCCCACTGCGGGGGAGGCGACGAGAAGGACGGGTCAGGACGTTTGTTTTCGCGGAGGAGACGAACATCGTCACATCAAAGACGAGGGCGGGGACGGAGCGCGCGGGGAAGCTCCGGCGAGGACGCGCGCGTCGACGACGGCGCGGGCGTACCTGCTCGTCCAGGGACTTCATCGCCGCGCTCGAGCCAGGCGTGGACGGCGCCATGGCGCGAACCTCTCGCTCCGGGCGAACCTGTCGCTCCGGACGCGCGTCGTGCTATGACCGTTCGAGTGGCGTTCGCCAAAATCGAAATGCTTTTTGGACACGACGCGAGAGGTGCGCAGTGGCGCCAGGCGCGAGCGTTTTTCCGGCGGAGACGATAATAAAGTGTCGTTAAACGAGGGACGCCTATGGGTACATGACGCGCCGTCGACGACCCCGCCGACGACGAACAACGCGCCGCGCGCGTCGCGCGACCCCCCTCAGCTCCCCTTCGCGTCGGTCGTCGCGCCAGCCTCGGCGGGAAGAAGCGCGGGGTCGCCCCCCTCCCCCTCCGCGTTCGTCTCGTCGTCCTCCTCGGGCTCGCACGGATCTGAAACCTTTCCCTTCCCCTCCTCCTCCTCCCGCTCCTCGTCCTCGGAGCTCGCGTCGCTCTCAAGCCCGGCCGCCGCGTCCACCGCGACGGCCGCCAGCCGGTTGATCCCGTCGTTCGCCGCGTCCAGCTGCACGCGGCCGAGCAGACGCCCCTCGGATCGCGCGGCGCTCAGTCTCCGTTCAAAGGCGGCGAGCTGTTTTGCAAACCCCGCGTTGGGCATCGCGCAGGGCCGCGCGTTCTTTATCAGCGCCATGGTCTCCTCGAGGCTCAAACCTTCGGTGGCCATGACGTACGCCGCGACGACCGTGCTCGACCTCGATCTTCCGGCGAAGCAGTGCACCAAGACTCGGCCTCCGTCGAGAAGCGCGCGCGCGATGAACTTTAAGCACTTCTCGAAGTGCGCGTCGAGATTTTCCGACGACACGTCGGCGACGTCGATGACCAAATACTCGTACACGTCCGGGAACTTGGGCGGGAAACCGCCAGCCACGGTGAGCACGTGCGTGATCCCGCACGCGTCCAGCGCGTCGCGGTCGTGCGCGGCGCCCACCGAACCCAGGAACACGCCGGGCACAACCTCGGCGGGGACGGAATCCTCCTTGATTTTTTTGGCTGCGGGGGCGTTTTTTTTATGTGAAGGAGTTCGTGTTTTCGTCAGTCGGGCAAAAAAGTTTGGCGATGGACGGCGGGAAAAAGAAGGTTTTTGATCGAAGTTGATCGCCGAAACGCGTCTGGCGATCGGGAAAAGCGCGCGACGGTCCGCGGCCCGGAGCCGCGGCCTGCGCGATTGGTTGACGGGCGCGCGTCTCGTCGGGGGTATGCGCGCGATGTCGCGTCCGCACGCACCGGTGAGGAGAACCTTGACCAGGCTGACGATCTTGCGCACGCGCTCATCCCGTTCCTCGGCGGTCATCATCTGCGACGCGTCGCGCTTGACGCCGTGCGCCACCGCGCCGCGACGCGGGTGCGGGTCGTCGCGGGTCCCGCCCGCGGCTCCCGACGGTCCCGCGGCTCCGCTTTCGAAAGGCAGCGGCGTGAAGAACCGCGGGGACGAGACATCGTTCACGGTCGGGGTCATCGCGGGTCACGCCGAGAAGACTCTAAACCTCCCCGAATCGACCGCGAATCGCGAACGCGCTCGCGCGTGCGCCGAGAGAGCGTCCCCTCGCGCGTCCCCTCGCGATGCGCGAAGACCGGTAGAACGTAGCGAAAAACGCTCCGCGGCTTCAACACCCGAGAAGACGCGCGCCCTCTAAAGGACCCCGAGCTTCCTCCTCACGCACAGGCCCGAGACCGCGGGACCGGCAACCTACGCGGGCTCTCCTGCCTCCGCGCCCGCGCGTGACGCTCGAAAAGCGCGCACGGCAGTGCGCGGATCGCTCGGGCGCGTCTCGAGAAGAAACATCATCTCGGAAAACGAGAGAACGCGGCGTCTTTTTTTGTTGTTTCGGCGACGGTTGGGGGCCGCGCGCGATTTCAAAGGGACCGTCGTTTCGACTCTCGGTCAATCGCACAACCTCCACCGATCAAACACACGTGCGTTTCGGTCGAGCTTCTTTTTTTTAGCTCTATCAAACAAATCGACAAATCGAAACGCGGCGCTCGGCGTCCTGGCTCGCGTCTCCTAAAAACGCACTCACGCCCTGGCTCGCGAGAACTCCTTGATGACGCCGGTTTTGCGACACACGCGGAAGGTCTCTTTGACTCTGATCTTCAGTAAAAGCAGGTCGAAGGCGTAGTGCACGATCCAGATCTCGCGGTCTTTCAAATCCGTCGCTCTCTTTGGGCCCTCCGACGTCACCTTCACCTTCCCCGCGCGCTCGGGGATGGCTTTGCCGCCCGCGCGCGTCTCCGACGTCCGCACGCGGAAGCGACGCGCGATTTTCTCGACGCTCTTGCACATCTTCTCGACGACGGCTTCGCGCCCGCACACGCGCGCGCCCTCGATGGTGCGGTACACGACGTCCTCCGCGAGCATGGCGCGCACGGCGTCGCAGCGCGCCCAGTTCGAGTCCGCCGTCGCGGTGGCCTCCGCGGCGAGCTTGGCGAGCGCCGAGATCACCGAAGGAGGAGCGGGCTCGGAAGCCGCGGCGACGACGTTTTGGTTTTCGTTTTCTGAAACGCCTTCGCGTCGCGGGAAGTGTTTCGCGAAAGACGCCAGAGACTCTTCGGAGACTCTCTCTTGTCTTTCCCGCTCCGCCTCAGCCATGAGCGTGTGGTACGTGCGCCAGGCCTCGGTGTCTTGCTCGCGCTCGTCCCACGCGCGGACGCGCGAGGCGGAAAGCGCGAGCAGGTCGGCGCCGAACGCCGCGTCGCGAAGCGCGTCGCTTTCGCTCACGCCGCGTTCGTCGTCGTCGCGCGCGTTCGCGCTTCCGAGAAACCTGCGTATGGTCTCGGGACTGTCGAAACCGAACCCCGCGCTCTGGTCGGGGTCGGGGTCGCCTTCGGCGTGCCCGAGGCCGCGCCCGCCGCCGCCGCCGGGGCCGCGCCCGCCGCGGCCGCCGGAGGCGGTGCGGGGGATGGGCGCGCGGGAGGCGGCGGAGCGGAGCTGCGGGGTGCGGGGGACGGCGTTCGCGGCCTCGGGCACGGGGGACGCCGCGCCGCGCGCCTCGACGCTCGCCGGGGACGGTGGCGTTCGTGCCGCGACGCCGCGCCTTTTCCACCCGAACGCGCACCCCACGTTCGCGGGTCGCTCGAGCTCAGCCTTGACCGTCGCCACGCCCGCGCCCGCGGGGGACGCCTCGAGGTGCGACGCGGCGTCGACGCCGTCGTGTTCCGCGCGGGAAGCGCACGCGCCCATGTCGCCGCGACCGAACGAGCGCTCGAAACCTCCGCGCCGCGCGGTTTTGGCGCCGCGAACGCGCGCGTCCGGGTTTACGTGCGACGGTTCCGAGGCGTGTTAGCGGAAGACGAGAAGAGACAAAAGTCATGAGTGGAGTATGTTTCGAAAAACGGCGGCGAGGACTTATTACCGCGCGCTTTACGCGCTTTACGCCGTAACACAACATACGCTATTCAAACGAGACTACATCTATCGCGAAATCGCGATATCTATCACTATCGCACGACTACCGCGTCTGCGGCACTCTGAAGGATTCAGCCACCTCACGCAGCTGCGCGCCGACGGCGTCCCATCGCGACTCGAGCGCCGACGCCTTGACCAGATACAGATACCCGTCGCTCTCCACCGCTACTGTAAAATTTCTGCGCTGGATGGTGTCCAACACGTCCCCCCTCGGCCCGACGCACTGCTTCGAGCCTCCCGAGATTTCTTCGATACGAGCGCGGCACACCTCCGTGTAAAAGTCATACGCGAAGTACGTCGTGTTTTTTCCGCCACCGCCCGCGACGCCGTCGCTCGCCTCGTACGCGCTCGAACCGCCCAGTCGGAAATCCATCACGCCCGACGATCCGCCCTCGACGCCGGCGACGACGCCCACCGCTTGGTTCGCCTCCACCGCGCCGCGCTCGGCGGAGGTGAGGATCTCCGCGACGACACGAGACAGGCGGTCTGTTTCATTCGCATCGTCGGAAGAAGCGACGGCGGCGGCGAAGTCGGGGTGCGCGCTCATCGGCTCGCGGCGCACGGAAACCGTGTCGATGTCGCGGAAGTTGCCCACCAGCGCGAGCGTCTCGCCGCCCGCGCCGCTCGGCCCGTCGCCGCTGCGGTCCATCGCCTTGACCCACCCGCTCGGGATGCGCATGAAGAAGCCCGCCTTGCCCACGAAGGGCGCCAAGGGGGCGGGCGCCGACGCCGACGCGGAGGCGTCCGCGGCGGCGAACGCCGGCGCCACCCCGGGAGCGATCGCGGACGACAACAGCGTCGCCGACGACGCCGTGACGCGTCCCAGGAACGCGCGGCGGCCGTCCGCGAGGCGGGCGGGCGACGCGGCGTCGCGCGATCGGTCGCGGGGTGTCGCGGACCTTCGTCTCGGCGCGTCGTGCTCGTCCTCGGACGTCGCCGACGGCCGACGACGGTCGACCACGTTCCGCCGAGACGATCGAGACGAGGCGCCGTCACGACGACGCGCGACGACGCGCGTCTGGACGAGCGCGTGGGACGCGGCGAGGGACATGTCGATACCGATACCGCGCGCGAGAGATCCGAGGTGCGCGTGTGACCTGTGGCGACCGCGGGCGCGCCGTCGGCGAGGGTCAGAGTGCTGGTGCCGAGGTTCGGAGGCCTGGCGTTCGTTGGAGAGCACTGGACGACTGATAAAAAAAAAGCTTGGGTCAGGAACCCGAAACTCGCCCATAGTATTCTCGTTGTTTGCCGCCAGTTTCAGAAACGCAGCGTCGGCCCTCGGCTCACATTCAGACGCACGCGCTCGACCGAGAGCGCATGCGCTGATTGATGTCGCCTGCGAGCGCGGCGACAGCCTCTGGGAGCGTCTTCGGGGCGGTCGTGCGAACCAGGACCTCGCGATCGTCCGCGCGCGCGTCCTCGAACCTCCGCGGGAATCGGCGTTTCGCGCATTTCTCGGATCGAGCGTCCGGTCGCGTCGCGATCGGGGCGGCGGGCGCGACTCCCGCCACAGCCGTCTCCGGGATGTTCGTCCGCGCCGCGTCGCGGCGCGTCTCGGGGTTGACGAGCCGGCTCACCGGCCGAGGCCTGGTCGTCGCCGCCGCGCGGTTCTCCGGCGCGAACGGGGACGACCACGTCCGCCGCGATCCGCAGGTTGAGTTTTTCGGCGGGGACGAATCCGAAGCGCCGTTCGCCGCCGCCGCGGGAGGCGCGGCGGGCGCGGGGGCGGGTCGCGCGCCGGGGGGGACCCGCGGGGGGGGTGGGGGGGCACCCACGAGTGGGCCGAACGCGCAGAGACAGGCGGGCGTGCGCCCCCCCGCCCCCGAGTACCGCACCGCCACCGGAGGGAGGCCCGGCGCTCCCTCGGGGGGCTCCTCCGCGGCATCCGCGGCGAGGCCGGGCGGCGGGCTCTACGCGCCCAAGCCGCCGCCGAGGCAGACGTCTGCCCCGCGCGCGCCTCCGCCTCCGCCCGCGCCCACGCCTCCATCTCCCCCGAGCCAGCGCAGCTCTCGTCCGACGGTCTCTCGTCCGACTCCGCCGCCGGCTCCGATCGATGACGCTGTACCGCCTCCGCCGCCGCCGCCTCGCGCTCCCGACCGCAGCCCCGTGGCTCTGCGCGACGTGCTGCTTCAGAAGGCCATCGTGCTTCAGTCGTACACCCCCGGGCAACACCGCATCGTGTGCCCTTCGTGCGGCGGCGGGAGCAACGGCGAGCGGAGTCTCGCGGTGCACATCGAGGCGGACGGGAGAGAGGCGCAGTGGATGTGCCACCGCGCGACGTGCGAGTGGACGGGCGGGTCCTCAGTGGCGGATGCCAAGTCGAACTCCCGCAGGACGCAAAGTGAGAGCGCGATGGGATCGAACACGTCGGTGGGCACCGGTATGTCGTCTCGCCGTCCCGGTGCCGGCGCGGGAGGCGCGGTCAAACTGCCCCCCCCCGAGTCCCTCGAACGAGTAGGGCCGGGCGAGACGACCCCCGCCGCTAAAAAGTGGGGCGCGTGGTTAGAATCGCGCGGCATCGACCTCTCCGTCGCCGAGCGCAACGGCCTCGCGTCGCAGAACGTCTTCTCGCCTCCCGCGGGCGCGCACGTGGACGCGCTGGTGTTCCCGTACATGCGCGACGGTGAGCTGGTGAACATCAAGTACCGCGGCGAGGACAAGAGCTTCTGGCAGGTGAAGGGCGCCGAGAAGATCCTCTTCGGCCTCGACGACATCGCCGGCGCGCGCGAGATTGTCATTGTGGAGGGCGAGATGGACAAGCTGGCGCTCGAGCAGGCTGGCGTCAAAAACGTGGTGAGCGTGCCTGACGGCGCGCCGGGCAAAGTCAAAGACGGCCCCGTGCCCGCGCCGGAGGAGGACAGGAAGTTCGAGTACCTGTGGAACTGCCGCGCCGCGCTCGATCCGGTTTCGCGAGTCGTGATCGCCGCCGACGCCGACGCGCCCGGCCAGGCGCTCGCCGAGGAGCTCGCTCGGCGGCTCGGCAAGGAGCGGTGTTTCCGCGTGCACTGGCCGGAGGGGTGCAAAGACGCGAACGACGTGTTGCTGAAAGAGGGCGAAGCCGCGTTGAGGGGCGCCATCGACAACGCCGAGGGGTTCCCCCTGCGCGGCTTGTTCCGCTTCTCCGATTTCGAGGATGACATCTCCAACTACTTCGGCGTGGAGGAATCTTCGGAGATGAAGGGCGTGAGCACCGGGTGGAAGTCCATCGATAACCACTACCGCGTCGTTCCCGGTGAGCTCACCGTCATCACGGGCGTGCCCAACAGCGGCAAGTCCGAGTGGGTGGACGCGCTGATGTGCAACCTCGCCGTGCAGCACGGCTGGACCTTCGCGCTGTGCTCGATGGAGAACAAGGTGCACGAACACGCGCGCAAGCTAGTGGAGAAGTACACGGGCGAGCCTTGGTTCGAGGGGAAGTACACCAAAAAAGCGCGCATGCGTCCGGAGACGATGCGCCAAGGTTTGCACTGGCTAGATAACCAGTTCGTGCTCATCCGGCACGAGGACGACGAGTTACCGTCGGTGGACTGGATCATCGGCTTGGCAAGAGCGGCGGTGATGCGGCACGGCATTCGCGGCCTTCTCATCGACCCCTACAACGAGCTGGACCACAAGCGGCCGCAGGGCCAGACGGAGACGGAGTACGTGTCGCAGATGTTAACGCGCATCAAGAAGTTCGCGCAGCACTACGACGTGCACGTGTGGTTCGTGGCGCACCCCAGGCAGCTGCACAACTGGCGGGGCGAGGCGCCCGGTCTGTACGACATCAGCGGCTCCGCGCACTTCATCAACAAGTGCGACAACGGCATCGTCGTGCACCGCAACCGCGACGAAAAAACAGGGTCGCTGAGGGAGGTGACGGTGATGGTCGCCAAGGTGCGGAACAAAGTCGCGGGGTCCATCGGGGACCCGAAGCTGGAGTACAACCTGAGCAACGGGAGGTACGAGGACATTCAGTGAAAGGGGCATCATTAAATAAATGAGTGGTGGTTTAAAAAGGGAGCGCGTAGGTACGGTAGGTACGGTGTTTTGTGGTGTAGGCTTCTTCCTCTTCACTCGCTCAAATACGATCGAAAGTACTCAGTCTCTGACTCCTACCTACGTCTTGACGGCGGAAGTCTAAGAGAGACTCTGATGAGACTCCGTCTCCGACGCGTCTCGAGAGTTTGGTTCTCGCCGCGGTGTTCTCCGCGGCGGACAGTCTCGCACGACGCGTCGCCCGCCCCGCGCCTCAAGGCGTGCGTCTCACGCCTTGAGGTGGGGGAAGCACTGGTAGAAGTCGTTCTTGGGGTGCTTGTTGTCGGAGTGCTCCTTGAGCTTCGCCTCAGTCATCGTGCACAGGAACGTCTGCATGCACACCTTGCACTGGATGTTCATCGCCTTGGCGTTGCTCTCCAGCTGCGAGCCTGCGGGAGGAGGAAGCGGGGGTCAGCGCGTGGATCGAGCGGGCGCGTTCGTTCGGGACGGCGGACGCGGGAAACGCCCACGCCGACGCGGAGGCGTTCGGAGAGCGCCCCGATCCGGACGAGCGCTCGAGCCGGGCTCGGCGAGAGCCGTCGCCACCGCCGCCGCAAATCGTCGATGCGAACGAGCCGAGCGGAGCTCTTTCGAGCGGACGCGTCACGCACCCTTAGAGGCCTTCTGCGCTTTGGCGAGCTTGTCCGCGCGCGCCTTGGCGGATTTCTGCGCGTTACCACCTCCCATCGTGACAGTGTCGAATGCCGGTGTGTGCGGAGAGGTATGACGTCGAGGGAGGAAATTGACGAGGGGTATATGGGAAGGCCGGTCGATCCGGAACTGGCGAAGATCTCCGAACTGCCGAACTTCGGGTTCTCGGAAGACACGAAAATGGTCGTTCTCGTTGACGCGAAAAGCCACGACACCGACCTCGAGAGGCAGAAGGCAGCGCGCGGGGGGGCGACGCAGGCCATGGGGAGGAAGCGATGCCGTCACGGCAAGCGGAAGGACAAGTGCGCGGACTGCAACCCCTGCCC
>ENA-OUOG01001155-OUOG01001155.1-marine-metagenome-genome-assembly--contig:-NODE-1155-length-31558-cov-8.227661_pt1 | contig 31558 bp, 51 predicted proteins | sample MGYA00248635_ERZ508505 | MGnify/ENA primary metagenome ERZ508505 (study PRJEB26176, sample SAMN06267871) | marine metagenome | isolation source: Saanich Inlet, British Columbia, Canada | place: Pacific... | reverse complement strand
GAGCCTGAGCCATCGTTGCTAGAAGTCCAAGGGGTGCCACCGTTAAGAGTGCCAATGTTAGTCAGGTTACGGCTTGAGTCTATTACTGTGGTGTTATTTATTTGTAAAGTACTGTTTACAGAGACTACGTTGTTTTGTTTAAACTCCATCAAAACGTGTTCAGAGTTGTAAGGCGATGGCTGTCCTGTGCCTCTATATATTTTCAAAGAATTGCTTTCTGATGATGACCTTGAAGAGATTGCCCAATTTGCGTTTGTCCAGCTTGTAGACGTTACATCATCTCCAAACACTAAATCTGCAAAAGAATCGCCATTGGAATCTATTCTTATACTTGATCTACCTGAAAGAAGCGTAGGATTTCCCATCCTAACTTTGCCGCTGTTAGCGCTTATATCACCTGTACTTGTTATAGCACCACTAGAGATAGTGCCGATGCTGCTTATATTACGGCTAGAGTCTATTACAGTGTTGCCGTTTACTTTATAACCGCCTATAGCGTTGACAACGCCAGATGCGTCAAAGTCTACTAACTTTGTATATGAGTTTGGGCTTCTTTGATAAAACTCGAAGATTCCTCCGTACTCAAAAAACGACACGACATCGGCAGCCCCATAAGCCGAGTTACTGGTAGGGCGACCTCTAAACATCATTCCATGATATTCATCACTAAAGCCTCTAACTAAAGTTGCTCCAGTTACAGGCTCGCTTAATCTAAATTTACCGCTTAATAAATCGGCTGTCCCGATGTTAGTCAGGTTACGGCTTCCGTCTATTACTGTGGTGCCGTTGATCTGGTAGCCACCTAAAGCATTAACGGTATAGTCATAGCCATTGTTCCTACTAATTACTGTATGCCACCCATTCCCAGCATTGTTTAATATGTGGTAACTTCCAGAATTGTAGTGATTACTACTAGCCATGTACTCTGAAGTACTTATTATGCTGTTAGACAATAAGTTGCCAGTCAGCGTACCGCCAGCCAAAGGCAGCTTGGTGGCAATAGAGTTTGTTACCGTAGTAGCAAAGTTAGGGTCATCGCCTAACGCAGCAGCAAGCTCGTTAAGCGTGTCTAGCGTAGCAGGTGAGCTATCTACCAGATTACTAATAGCTGTGCCAACGTAGGACTCAGTGGCGTAGCCAGATAGCGATGGTATCGATGGCTTGTTAGTTAGGTTGTTGTAGTTGAGATAGTGACTGCCATGCTGTCCGTCCAGTAAATCTGCGTCTAGACTAGAGCCAGAGCCGTCGTTACCTGAGTGCCAAATACCTTGATTTTTATAAGTAAAGGTTGTTGGTGATGCAAATAATATATTAGAAAAACTACCACCCGTTTTATATCTGACGTTAAAGTTTCCGCTATCATTATCGTTATCGTTATCTATATCAATAAAGATACCATTATCATCCATGTGTATGTCAGTAATATCATCGCCATCTGTTGAACCTGAGTTTCTTTTTATTCTTAACTTTCCGCCACCAGTTCCAGACAAAACACTGATACCGCCATTAAAAGTCCAAAATCCAGTTGCAGTATCACTAACATTGCTACGCAAATAAGCCGCACCCTGTTGACCATCAAGCAGATCAGCATCTAAGCCAGAGCCTGATCCGTCGTTGCCTGCGTTCCAAACTGTGTTGCCATTAACTTTCACAGCGGAATTGCCAGCAGCTCCCGGCAATAAGTTTATCTGGTTTATAAGAGCTGTTCCGCCTTGACCTATCTCAACAGCGCCGGTAGTTGTGTGTCCGAGTATTCTACGAAGATAGGTTCCATCGTCAGAGTAGATATAGTCTCCTCTGTCTAGCGCGATTCCGACAGTTGATGTATCTATTCCAGACGAGAAAGACCCTCCGTTTACTCTCAGCGCGCCTGTAATCGTTCCGCTAGTAGCTGTGACAGTACCCGTAACGTCTAGATTACCACCTATTTCTGTAGCACCCCCTGCCGCAACTCTAAAGTAGTAACCATTGTTGTCTTCTAATCTAATTGCAAAGCCACTGTCTTGCCTTATATCTAATTTCGCACCTGCCGCTGTGTTACCTAAACAAAGCGATTCAGCACTAGCATCCCAGAAGAACGCAGCCGTTGTGCCTGTGTCCTCGTAGAAGCTGATGTCTCCGTTGGAGGCTATTTTAAGACGGTTTGTTAAACCACCTGACTGTAAATAAAGACTTCCTGCATTTTGATTAATACCTGCCGACCAACCTTGGTCAGCCAAGGTGATCTGCATTCCTGTACCAACACCATTGATAAAAGTAGAGTTTGAGGAAGTAGCTGAAGAAACAGTAAGCCCATCCATCGTGGCTGAGCCATTAACGTCTATGCCTGTGGAGGTGATGTCTAAAACATCTGTGCCGCTAATATCAAAAGACATTTCAGGTGAGGAAGCTCCGTATCCTCCAGAGATTCCTGCATAACGTGTAGACGCGGCTAAGAAATCAAGGCGAGCTTTAGTGTTAGCTCCCGAACCACCGTTGTTAAAAGTAGCCGCAGTTGCCGTTGCACCAGCTGATGTTACATCTACACTAAGCCCATCCGCCTTGACACTACCAGTAACGTCTATACCTGTGGAGGTGGTGGCTAGTTTGGTGGCGTTGTTAAAACGTAAGCTGACTTCTCCGTTTGTGTGGGCTGACATATACGTTTCATTGGTATCCCAACTTTTTAACTCAAAATCGTTTGCCGCTATCCGTAAGTTACCTGTGCCTTGTTCAACTATATAGCTATTACTACCATCATGATAAATCTGTAGGTCAGAACCAGCACCGAAGATGGCTTTGTCGTTATCGCCAAACGAGACGTTACCAGTTAGCGTACCGCCAGACAGCGGCAAGAATGACCCAACTGCATACCCAGCAGTAGCATGGTCACCCCAACCATAGGCTGTGTCGTAGTTAGACTTATCCGTAAGGCTAAACTCATTCCCTGATAAGCTAATACCAGAGCCAGCAGTATAGACCTGACCGCCGTCACGCAAGTCTTCCAAAGCGCCAGCTGTAACCCTAAGCGCTACATCCCCTCCAGCCGAATGGCTGACAGCTGTGGTGCCGTCCTGCCCACGAGACACAGTAAAGGTCGTGCCAGATATGGCTGTAACCTTGACGATTTCTGAACCAGTCCCCGCTCCCAATGTCGCATAGAAATAATCCCCACTGCCCAATGAAGGGAATGAAGCTGCGCTGGTAACACTAATAGACGTTGCCGTAGAGGAAACGCCACTAGCCAGCGAAGTGCTAGCTAGGTTCGAGAACTGAATCGCCATTTATGGCTCCTAGCTAGCTGAGACTACCCAAGAGATAGAAAGACTATCTGTTGGCTGCTTGTTGATAACGCTGAATACCGTCCTGCAAAGCATGGTGCCAGAAGAGCTAGCGTTTAAGATGGCAGCCTCAACCACTCCAGCGGCAGACGAAGGAGTCTGGGCGGGGAATGTTGCGACATACGTAACGTCATTGTTGTTGGCAGTAGTACTGGTTAGCGCTACTCGAGCAACTTCGGCACCAAGAGATGTGTCTCCAGCAGCCGGGGTGGCATTTGCAGTACCGATAGCCATGTGGCTCATAACCGAGTCTGAGGTTCCAGCCATGCGAGAGGCAACAAACACTTTGCCCGTGGTTACCACAAGGTTCGGGATTTCTTGAGTTTCTTTGATGGTGCCGTCTGGTGCTACTAAATCAACAGTCAAGCGCCCTTTAAGTTTTAGATCATCAACGATCATGGTATGTCTCCAGATTAATCAGCATTCAATATCAAATTGCCAATAAGCGCTTGATTAAGTAGGGCACCAGTTATTACATGCTCAACATCAAGAGAATCGACAATAGGTGTACTGTCAGATTTTCCGATCCGTGGGGACAGCGCCGCTGCGTCATTTAGCGTGGTTGTATCTGTAACTGACTTCGACGCATGAGAAGTCAATATATCTGTGGTTATTATAGAGTCTGCGGCAGCTTTTGACAAAGCAAATAAATGCTGTTCGGTCAAGCTAAACGATTGATTTGGAATATTTTTATCGACAACTGATGCCAGATCGTCAGCCAAGCCAATGACATTGCTCTTGACGCCAAGCACATCCTTATCGACCTGCGAGAAATCGTCCAAAGCAAAGTAATCCTGAAGCCCAATACTGCCGCTAAAGCTGACGCCGTCTGAAAATCCAAACGAATCGTCAGGCTCGCCAGTTACGGTGGATACTCCCGATACTTCAGTAAACACGAAGTTAAATGGCTGCCGAGTAACCACCAAACTATCAAAGTGAAATATTGAGTCTTGCTGCAAAGCATTAATATCAAAGGCTTGATTATCTGCGAGCGACAGCGCATCAGAGACACCCTTGCCAGCGCCCGTAGTCACTGCATCTGAGAAACCGTATGAGTCACTTTGAGTCTTAGAGACTGAAGCGGCTGTAGCATCTATGATACTGGTCGAAGAATCGAAGTCTCGTAGGAACGTCAGGAGAGTGTGTACATCTTCTGCAAAGCTGAACTGGTCAGATCGCAGTGCATCAATCACAAACGCCTGACTCTCTGCGAACGCTAGAGAGTCTTGAAAACCCTTACCTACGTTCAGCCTTGCGGCATCCACTAAGACCGCAGAGTCTTCTAGCTGCTTCCCTACAGTAAACACCGGGTCAGCAGACAGGAAGCCAATCGCATCGCTAAGACCCTTGTCTACCGCAAAGATAGCCTCATCTGAGAATAGGAACTCATCGTTGAATACGTATATCGTTTTCTCGGCGTTGACATGGATGTTGTGAAGAAACAGCTTTTGCCAGTTAGAGACAGCTGTAAGTTTGGCTATATTAAAGGATGCATCTAGCCTGCGGCTTGATAGCGAAGCAACGACGTTTTGTTGCAGAACAACAGCTGCCGTCTTTTGTATAGACGCGCTGAGCTGAAGACTTCTGTGTGTAACGCCAGCCTTAAGAGATCGATACTTTACAGAAGCATGGATAGCCATCGGCTACTAACCGAACTGTGATCGTACTTTAAACTTAATCAGATCAACGACTGTCTGTGTTCTGCCTGAAGAGTCGGTGAATTCAACCTCTCCTTCAAGAACGCCTGTAGAGGATAGGGTATCCGCCGCAAATAAAAATGTAACCTTGCCTTCTGTAGGGGCTGTGACCGTACCTATTAAAGTGTCGATCAAGCCTGTTTGCCCTACCTTTCTGACACGCATGCGTACTGAGCCGCCAGACAGGTCCAAGGCTGCAAATGTGGTTGCGTCGTCAGTATCGAGAATTGCGCCAGCAGCAGCTGTATTGCTGTCCTTAAGCGTCATTTCGATCTCTGGTAGTTGGTCTCCCTGAACCAGATCAATGGTGGTCAAATATGCCATTAGATGAATTCCCTCGATTTGCAGGTGAGTGAGCCACCACTAAAGCCATACTTAACTTGGCGGATTACCCTGCCAACGCTGCGCTCAAATAGCTGCTTGTTCATTCCTGCCGCGTTTGGGTTCGACCAAGGTTGACCTGACATCATTTGGAGCCGATACAACGCACCATGAGTAATTGCTTCTCGATGCTCTTTGCCCACGCTGTCAGGGATGCTTGTGCTGGTTGATGTGGGTTTGACGGAATACAGAACCCTAAAGGAGTCAGCCTCAGCTGGTATGGGGGCTAGGTAGAAGTCAAGGTTGTCACGCTGCGCGTAATAGGCAGGCGTTCCTGTTGTGGTCTCATCTCCCAGCCTAAGTAGTAGCTGACTATAACTAATCGGCTTTAGAGCCGACTTGTCGTTAAAAATATCAAGTATGTGATTTAACTCTGTGCCCGTAGGCAAAGAAACGGCGTACTCGTTCAAGCCAGCTATCGTAGTGATAAACTCCGGCTCTGGGATGTAGATATCAGTTCTTGCACAAAAATCTATAGCCGAATCTCTGACTGCTCTCTCTATAACAAAATCGGGAGCACCCTGAACTTCGGGGCGGACATACAGAGAAAAATCAGAATACTTCATTAGGCGCTACCTACCATCGCTGGCATTGGAGTGGTTGCACCATCCGCCTGAGTCTTAACTCCAAGCGCATTGGCGAACGACTGATAGTGCATCATGGCTCGCTGCGCGTTACCGGCGAACTCTGAGTCTTTCTGATACGAGCGATACAGGACGTAGTCCAATATGCAGTTAGCATAAACATCGTCTAGGCTAATTGTAGTTGTATCTGTATCGAAGTCCGATATGGATATCTCGGTAGGCGCAGAGGAGTAGACAATCTCAAGACTGTGAGTGCCCGCTTCTCCTTTGGGATAAACATAAAAATTCTTGGGGTCAGCTGGGTCATAAACAAAATGCTCAATCTTGTTTGTTCCTGCTGTTGTTTCATGCCAGTTAGGCAGGGTCTCATCAAGGATGCGACGCTGTACCTGTGTAACGGCTCTACCGCCCACGTTGCGCACAATCTCAATCAACCTCAATGCAGCGCTTGGAAGAGTCTGCTTACTGCCATCAACACAGCTATAGGTAGTGTTAACCATCTTTGCGTCTGGACGGTGCAGAACAACTTCTTTTTGCGCGTCGTTAAAGAACTTTAAAAGCTCTGAGTTTGGAAACCGGACATTCGTATTATCCTGCAAGATAATCCCAGCCCGATCTAAAATGTCTACTACCTTCGTGTCAGCCATTATCGGTCTCCCATTCGATTACCATTAAATCGGGGTTGTTTTTAAAAATCGGGTTGTAGTCGAACTCATTCCCTGTAATGACATTTCTAACCCGCTTTGGAACCAGCTCTTTCTCAACAGGCTTGGGGTTGGCTTTGTCTTCTGCCAATCGCTGTACCTGCTCTTCTAGTTGGGCAAGGGTCAGTCGTCGATCTAACTTGACGTTATAGTCTTCCTTGGCTTGCAGAAAAATTTCGTCTTTCTTTGTGTTCGATTTCTTAGTCATGAATCACTCGCTAAAAAGGGGGAGGTTTCCCTCCCCCGATCATTAGTCGGTATCTTAGGTCCACTTACCAACGCACAGTGCGTCAGGAGTGATTACCTTAGAGCCGTACACCTTCAGACCACGAACCTGATCGCCGAAAGTGCTTTCCATGCGAACAGTTTCAGTGTTAGTGAACTGAGACGCGAAAGACAGCGCTTTGGGGTGACCAGCCAGAACGTGCGTATAGCCTGCGTCTGCGCCGGAGCCGGGGGTGTAAACCATGTTGCTTTGGAAAACCCTGAAGCGGTCAACCATTCCAACCAAGCCGTTACGGAGAGGTGAAGTAGCATCGCCAGTCAGGTAAGCCTGACGCAGCTCAGACTGCTTGAGCATAGAGATGAACTCAGGAGAAAGAACGATGAATCGACCTTCTTCTGGAATGTTCAGCTCATCAAGAGTCTTAGACAGAGTCAGAATTTCTTCCAAGATGTTAGATGAAGTGATAGTGGTCTGAGCACCGATAGTGGTAGCACCAGTTACAGCGCTAGACAGTACGTCGGTCTCAACAGCGATACGCATACCTTCAGAAGCATCAGTAGATGCAGCTTCCAGCATGTTGATGTCCGCCTGAGCAGCCAGTACGTCGTCTACCTTAAAGCTGTAGTACTTAGCCTTATCAATGAGCATTTCTACCTTGGCAGTAGTCAGCTCTTGAGTAGTGATAGAACCAGTGTAGTCGTTGATAGTTACAGCAGGAACTGTACGTATAACGATCTTGTCGCCTTGACCAGAGATTTCACCCTCATAGTCGGTGTTGCTGATTTCGGGCAGGATAGATTTGCTGTAGAACTTAGCCTGAAGGAGCTTAGAAAACACCTCTGGGATAAAGTTTACTTCAGATGTAGAGCCCGTTGAAAATTGTGAAAAAGACATTTTTATACCTCACAAGAGATTGATTAGCGGCGTATCGATCCACTTTCCATCGCTTTGAGTATTTCCGATTGATGCTTTTCAAACGTCTTGTTTGGCATCCTCATAATCTCATCGACGGTCCAGTATTTCTTTTCGCCTTTAACTTGTGACTTCCGAGCTTTTGGCATCTTCGGTTCTGCAACCGTCTTCGCCCGCTCGAGAGCCTGCTCTTGCAGCGTGGGAGCTGGTTGTCCCATGTCAGCCTTAAACCTACTAAGAACCATGTTCACATCATTAGACGAACCCTCTTGTATCCAAGTCTTCGTCTGGTAGTCTGCTTCCTCCAACCAGTTCAACCAGTCTGCCGTATCGATAAGCTGATCGACATCAGGGTGTACTGCTCGGATTCGCTCGAAGTGCTCGGCTTGCGCCTGATACTGCAACTCCTGATACTTACTCTGTTCTTGCTCGGCTAAAGCCTGTTTGGCTTTACCAACTTCATCTTGCGTTCTCTTCAACTCGTCAAGCAGTGGTCCAGCCAGATCGGGGTAATCTTCCCTTATCTGTGCCAGCTTGCTCTCGTCTTTTGAAGACTCTACAAGTTGACCTTTCAGCTCGGTGATGCTTCTGATCAGGTCGGCGTTTTGCCGCTTCAAGTCAGCCGCTTCTTGAGTCGCTTTGGTCATTCTCGCCTGTGCGCCCTTCATGGCTCTCTCGGCTTTTTCTAAAGCCAACTTCAGTTCCGAGTCCTCGCTGCGTTCTGACTCTTCTACTGTGTCCTCATCCGCTTGAACTTCAGCCGTATCCGTAGGATCGGGGGCTTCTACTTGCAGGGCTTCGGGCTCTTCTGGGGTATCCGCTGGAGGTTGATCTGCCTCTGGGGTCTCAGTCTTACCTTTAGTCATCTGTTCGTACAATTCTTTCGCTTCAGCTTCCAGTCGCGCTGGGTCATTTCTCTTTGACATCGTTATTTCCTTCGAGTCCCACATCATGGGATATTCGTTAGTCTATTGCGGTTATCCGTTTAGGGGACCGCGCTTTGTCTAGAACGGCTTTTGCCGCATCTTCAAGTTCGAGAAAGAAACGAAGCTCTAGGAGCCTGCCTTGCTCAAACCTAAAATTCTTTTCATCTGCCCGCTCTAATGCTGACTGGGCGTCCTCAAATCGGCTGTTAATTAATTCCGAGAGGACTTCCCATTCCGGCGTCGCCCTGAGACGGAGGACCGCCTGCGACTGCTGCCTGTTGCATTTGAGCTTGGAGTAACTGTTGTTGTTGTTGCTGTTCAAGAGCAATCTGCTCCTCAGTCTTCATAATTTGGTCGGGGTCAATGTCCATGCTAGAGGCGATTTCTCGCAACAGCTCAGTCTGCTTAACGACTCCGCTGGCGTTGTCACCCACGATGGACAAGAACTGAAGCAGCCTCTGGCTCTGCACTTCCTTCTGTACCAATGCGGTGCTTCCGCGAGCTTGTATTTTCAGATCACCCTTTGACTTCTCGTTGGTTCCAAACTCCATATTGAAGTGGAACAGGCTCTCAATCATGGGCTCGATCAAGAAGTCATCTATATTTTTGATTGTGCTCTTAAGGGCAATGTTGGCTGCGCCCATGAGCATGGACATGCCAGTTGCCGTCTTGTTAAGACCTTGGGTCTGCTCACCGTGTGTATAGCTTGGGAGCGACGTAGTCTCATCAGCGAATCGTCGGAATATATCTACAATCTGGTTAAGTCCATTAGCGTTCGCTACTGGCTGATACCATCTAACAGCAGGCATAGAACCGTCTCCACCCTCACGCAAGAATACTCGCCAAGGGTGGATGTCTGTCGGGTCTTCTCCTGCTGCAAGCAAGTCTGTATTTACCTCAACCATAGGACCGGAAGACAAAGCCATGTTGTCTAGCCAAATTCTTATTGCGGTGTTCATTGTTCCCTGCGAGTCACGCATCATGCGAGGCACGCCTGTACCCCAGAACTGGTGTGGGCTGCGCTCATACGGGAAGATGTGGTAAGGAATCTTATAGCCAGTGATAGGGTTCAGCATGACCTTAATCACTTTGCCGTCACAGAACCAAACGCAGGCAGAGTAGTCATCTGACAAGTCAGCGCCCTCCGGCATTTCAATTCCGTGCTCTTCTAAATCATACCCATCTACAGTGCCCCAATACTCCATAACAACGAAGCGGTTGGATTCAGAGTTCTCGTGAATTCCTGCAATTCTTCTGCGCGTGGTCTCGTGATCCTCTTCTGTGTGATTACCGTTACGGTGAATCTTCAGAAGATATCTAACCATCTCGCCATCAAACTGAGGCAGATCGGAAAGATCGCGCATCTGCTTTCTAGTCAGAACATGACGGCGGAACAGACCATCACAGTCTTCCAGTGTTGTGCAGTAGGGGTCAGGGTATAGATCAAATATCGATACCGACTCTACATCCGGCGCAGCAGTCTCTACCACGCTAAGAGCGTAGACTTGCTCGCCCGTAGCCGGGTCAAGCATCTTGGAGTAAGACTGCTTCTTATCAATTCTTACAGTGCCTGACTTAACGGCACCCGAGCCAAAGATGCACGCCTCTAGCATGCTCTCCTTCAACTTCATCTCTGCGTTTGTCTCAATCAGCTGATCTTCAATATCAACCGTCATAGACTCAGCAGCCTGCTTAGCCATCTCCTTTTCAACCTCTAGGAACTCGGATTCAAGCTCCTGCATCCGGGCTGCTACCAAGTCCTGATTCATCATCGGGTCTTGTCCCGACGCCATCATGATCTGGCTCATCGCCATCTGGCGCATCTCCATCGCCTTAAGGGGATCGATCTGCGGGATTGGGGTTGGAGATACCGAAAAGAATACATCGCCATGCTGAAACAACAGGTCGATAATTCTCGAATATGCCGCCATAACCTTGGTACGTGTTAAGCCGACAAACACTTTAGATCGCGATCCAGATGCTGCATTAAGACGTGCGAGTACGTCAGGCTCATAGATACCCTGATACTGGCGCAAGTCTTTTAGCCACTCGTTCTCTGTTTCTTTACGAGCGTCTTTGTATTCTTGAAAAGTTCCGGCGAGGCGAGACCCCAGACTCTGCATGCTCTGGGCTTGCGTACCGTCTGATTCCTTCTCAACTACCTCGTCTTCTGCTTCATCAAATTCAGCATCATGCATAGATTAATAACCCGTCACAGGATCAAGCGATTTAAATCGTTTTTGTATCGTCCGGTGCCGAGGTCTCGGCATAGAAGCAAGTCCATGCAAGGCAATGGCATAAGCCATCACCCTGTCATCATAACATCCATTCTGAGAATTGTAACTCCCTTTATCATCAATGATATACGTTCGCAACTCATTTAATAACTCGATGTCTGCCACGCCACTTTCACCCTGCCTTAAGAGGGCTGCAAGGTTGTCCACAATCAGCGGCTTGGTTTTACTGGTCGTTAAGAAGCCGCCTCGCTTTGTCAGGCGGTCTCCGTAGGCACCATCGACAGAACTCTCAACAAACAAGTTTGAATAGCCTAAATCCTGTATCTTGCGGAGCGTACCCAGACCATGGTTGTTTCGCTCAACCACTATATATGCAGTGTTATATCGCTTTCCCAGCATTGCAACTAGGGCGCCGTAGTCGAATGGATCGATGTGTCCGTGCCAGCACGCTACCTGATTACCAAGAGAATCAAGGACTTGGGCACAGCTATAGTCGCCGTAGGCGAGACCCTCCGCAACATCCACACCGATCACGTAAGCCTCTTCTCGAGACGGTGGATACCACTCCTGATAGTTGCCATGCTCACGTTCGATCAATGTCCCATCGACGATGTCTCCCTTGAAGTCTGCGGTGTAGCAATTATTTTCACATTGGGATATTGCGCTCTCTTCAACAAAGCACCGACCAGAGGTAAGAAATGCCTCCAGCGGAGTGCTTGGATACTCCTGACGAAACAGGTCTGTACCGCCCAGCTCGTCTAGCTTTGCGCGTCTGAATGAAAGCTGGGAATCGTCCAATCCATACTTTTGAGCCAGCTCATACTCTTCTGGCGTGGCTACGAAGTATGGTGAAACTTTTTTTCTGTACTCGGGCATCCAGAACCATGGTATGAAGCAGGTGATCCACTCAGACTCCCCCCGAAGAGACTTCATAACCTGATCGTAGAACCAGCCACCAGCACCGTTAGCCGTGCTCTCCAGAATTACCTCAGTGTTCTTTCCGCCGACGGTCTGTAGTAGACCTGCGACTATGTCTGACCCTTGGGGGTAGAAGGCAACCTCTGATCCGTGGACGAATCTGTTGGTTTGTCCTCGTCCGGTTTGAGTGGACCGTGCGGTTCCCACCCTGTACCGCGAATTGATTTCGTCAAATACCAGAGTTGACGCCGACTGAGAAGCGAGTGGCGGTTTAAATGCCTGATGCGGGACGTTGTCATAAAAGTAACGGACCATATTGAAGATAGCGTTGGTAGACTCTGCAAGGTGCGAAAGCACAAACGCGTTAGCGTTTCGATTTTGCGTGACTTTCCAGAAGTTTCTTCCCTGTGTGTATGTAGATATTCCGGTTTGGCGGGCTTTCAGCACCAATGCGCGGATGTTTCCCTGATCTTTTAGCTGCTGCTCAAGCATTTTATGGACGTGCAATTGGGCGGCATTCAACACAAATGGGCGGCTTTCACCCTCTTTTGTTACAATTTTCAGCATGTTCTTGGCGTATAAAGGGAAATTACCCTTTAATTTTCGTGCTACTTCTTCAATTTCCACTGCTGTTCACCATAGCTCGGCACCACCACAGGAAATCGTGGTCGTTTAATGTGCTTCTCATCAGATTGATTCGGGTACAAACCAGCCGAATGTTGCCTTCAACGTAGCCTTGGGTGATGTCTATTCGGTCTACACTGACGGATAAGTCCGACTGGTCGGTGGTTATGTGCATGGGGATGCCTGAAATAGCGCAAATACCTCTTTGCTGCTCGTATAAGGCGATTAAATACTTGAGAGATACCAGAGTACCTTCAAACTTCTTTCGCCTGTGACGCTGCGTTAAAGCCGTTAATCGCATCTGAAGAAAGCCTTCCAAACTGCCGCTAGCTCTTACCCTGCTTTTTAAATGCTTGCAGGAATGGCAAATGTTCCGACCCCCATCAAAGCTCTTTACTGGCTTTTCATCGCCGCATACTGAGCATCTTTTACTATCAGGCGCCACGATATGTCCCTCGTAAGCTCCTCAAACCTAGCCACCGCCTTGCGGCTATTGCTTACGGCTATACGATCCCCCATTAGCCCCGTGCCCAGACCAATGCATCCCTGAACATCTTTAGGGAAGTTGGCTGCATGTATAAGGATGTAGGTTCTGTCCTGCACCTCTTGCACATGCCAAGTCTCACCAAACCTTGGAGAGTCACGCCACCCCATGTCGTAGTTCCCCACAGGGATGCAGGACACGTTGGGTGCGTTATCAAGCCAAGGGCGCTCGATGGAGTAGAAAGTCTCTCCGGCAAGCTCAATCACGCCCAGAGTTCCCTCGGGGTGATAACAAAATCTTTTAAGTTCAATATCAATCATTGTTGTTCGCGCCTCGCTTTTGAGCCCTAACAACTCGTCTATCGTCCCGTTTTGCCTTCTTGGATTTGTCTCCAAAAATTCTGTCGAAACCTTCATTAAACTTAGTAGTGTTTTCAGGGCGACGGTTATCGCCCTTGCCATATAGTGTTTCACGCGAATTTTTCATTTCCTGTGCCTTGCTGTCTTCTTTGCTATCTTCTTGGGTTGGGCGCTGTGTTGCTTACCCGCCTTCGTGTCGGCGCGTTTTTTCTTACTGGTCGCCGCGTATTCCTTCTTACTCAAAGCGTCTCGGGCAGCCTTTGGCAAATATCTTTCGCCGGTCGCCTCCTTTCCCTGTGTAGAGTTCTTGCCGCTCTTAGTGCCCCACTTCTCGCCGGTCCACTTCTTCAAGCTCTTTTGCGATTTTTTTAACGGCATCAGTCTTTGTAGCCTCCACCCGCTGCTTTGTATTCTTTGGCTAGCATCTGCGCTTTACGCGCACTCCACTGCCCCGCTGAACCACCCTTACTGCCAGCCTTGATCTTGTTAAATAGACGCTTACGCATCGCTGGCTTGGTGTAATTGCCCGCTTGATTAACGGTAGATTTTTTCTTGGCTGGCATAAGGCGACTCCGATCTACTTATTAGACACAGGCATCGTGGTCATGAACCGCAGAACCACAATTCCAGCGGCTATACCGCAGCCCAACACAGCCTGAATCGCCGGATTGGTAGGCAGAAACCCAACAAAGCCCTGCAATACAGACAGGACGGCTATCGCTACACCGTACTGGACGGTCTTAGACTTAAATGCTTGCTTCAGCTGTGCAGGTATCATGGCTATTTCCTCGCTTTTGGCTTGGCTTTGGGCTTTGATTTCATCTTGACGCCTGCTGTCTTAGCCGCTTTCTTGGCTTTTGCGATACCTGCTGGTGTATATGCGTACTTCTTACCGTTTACGTTTGGCATGATTAGCTTCCTTTTTTCCACTTGGTTGAAGATGACTTGGTTTTGGATGGCGCCCATTTAGTTTTCGCTGCCCAGTAGGCTGCACTCATCTTGCCCTTGCTTATGTTCTTGGCATGACGGCTCTCAAACGCCTTGCGCTGACCCACCGTCTGGTTGGTTTTAACGCCTTGCTGCCCGAATCTAATGGTTTTGACTTTGTCGCCCTCTTTGGCTACGACGACATGGGACTTGGTAGGGTGGCTAGGGGTACGCTTAGGTTTGTTATACCCACTGACGCCCGCATTTTTCAGTCTTGAATCTTTGCTCTCAGCCATCTCGCAATATTCCTGTATATATTTGAATGTATATTTGAGTGGGTACTCTCATAAGGACCGCCCCCCCTATTGAAAACATCCCCCCCCCTAATCGACGAGGTGCAGATGCACTTCAGTGTCCCCAGATGCCTCTATAAGCGTGTATACCGCGTCTTCTACCTGAGAGGATAAGTAGTACAGCTGATCTCCGAATCGCAGGGAGGTGACAATTGGGACGATATAAGCCTCAAAGGTGAACTCATCCATATCCAAGTAGTTACATGCCGTAACACGATGCATTAATAGTTGTTTCATTTTTTGCCTCGGTACTCTCATAAGACCCGTCGGGGGTCAAAATACGGTGCTGGTTACTAATATCACCCCCATGGAACCACACCTCAGATCGGCGCCAGCAGCCAGAAACTACCCCCCCCCACCCCGTCCTTTTATGGTGGATTTGACCCTGCCAGACCTTTGATTTGGGTCAATTGCTCCATGAGCACTTGGTCCGGCTAGTGTAAGTCACTGATTTCGCTGCCCTTGTCGTCCAGCAATTCCTCAATATCCCCTTCCTCAAGGTCTAAATCAGCCAAAAAACTGCCGCTGAACTGCACAATCTCCTGCTTTTCTGGGGCAACCCAGCCCTCAGCCTTGAACAGCTGCTCGATAGCCCTGAGACGGTCAGAATCCTTCTCTGCCGCCATTCCCAATTGCTCCAGCGCCTTGATCCAATTACCCCTTCTATCCTCTGTATCCTGTGCCATATCGTCTCTAATCGCCTCTATTGCCGCCTTTACACTAATATTTCCCAACAACCGGAATGCTTGATGATTTGCGTGTGCATACCCAGCAGCCTCTGCCGCTCTGGTTGCATTGCCTGATGTAACGTAATAGTCCACAAACTTCTGCTGCCGCATGTTCAGTGGCTTTATTGTTTCGGCTTCCTGTGTGTCTGTCTCTATGTTCATCTGTATGTTCCCCTATAGGAGAAGTCGGGTCTGGGGTGAGGGTTGATTCTTTCCCGCGCTATAAAAATTTAGCCAATACGGTGATGGTTGCGGCGAATACGATCCATGCCGCACGCTCTGCAACCATTCCCTTGCCGGCTGACTTAGCGATGCTGGTCTCAACCTGCCTGATATTGCCCTCCAGCTGATTGATTCGGTATTCGTGCCGATCCAGTCGCTTGTGGCTGCTCACCAGCCGCTCATCGATCCGCGCCAGAATGGCTACCGTTTCAGACAGCTGGTCAATCTTCTGCTCAATTCGATCAAATCTTTTTTCAATATCCAATTGCATACCGCCGCGCCGCTGTCTGAGAGGGTTCAACCTCGTTTATGGGTACACAAATTATACCTCAATAACAAAATAAATGAATTATTTTCGTCTCAGGGTGTTGACAACCAATTTCCTAGAGATTACAGTGCGAACCAAGTCAGGGCAATTTGCCCCGACGGTAGACCGACCCAGAGGCTCTGGGGGCGCTCGGAGAATCCAAGGATGGTTTCAAGGGGTGAAGCGGCAAGACCCACTAAGTGTCTGCATCTACCTGATGCACTGATGAGATCAACCGAGATCGAAACACTTAAGCCTGAGGAGGCAACCATGACTAAGAAATACGAAGAGCTATTCCAAGACGTAACCGACCGAATCATTGAGAACCTTGAGAGTGCCACCGACTGGCGCAAACCTTGGAAGTCTATCTGTGACGGTTCAGTACCTCACAACGCCAGTACAGGCAAACCATACAACGGCATCAACTGGCTCAACCTTGGGCTGAAGTCTGCCAAATGGGGCAGCAATGGCTGGATGACCTACAAGCAGGCAACTGCACTAGGCGGCAAGGTGCCATCAGCTAAAGACGAGAACGGCGGCTGTGAGTATGTCTGGTTTATGGCTCGCAGCAGCTACAAGGACAAGGCAACCGGTGACGACAAGGTCGGCTTCATCAACAAATGCTTTGCAGTCTGGAACGTGGCACAGATCGAAGGGCTGGAGGGTATCAAGACCTACACCCCACCAGCTGCTGGATCAGGTGCCGCTAACGTACTGGCTGAGTCTCTAGGTATCAATCTCCAGTACGGCGGTGACAGTGCCTGTTTCATCCCTTCAGCTGACGTGATCAAGATGCCTTCGGTTGATGCCTTTAAGGATGAGGCAAACCATGACGCGACACTACTGCACGAGATGGTCCACTGGACCGGTCACACCAGCAGACTCAAGCGAAACATTAAGAACAGCTTTGGCTCTGAGGGTTATGCATTCGAGGAGCTGGTCGCAGAGCTGGGTTCGGCAATGGGTGGCGCTCTGTTGGGTATCCCTTACGAGGGATTGCAGCACGAGTCATACATCAAGAGCTGGCTCAAGTCTCTCAGGTCTGACCCTAAGCATATCGTTAAGGCAGCCAAGCAAGCCTCTCAAGCTATTCACTACCTAGACGAGAACGGTAGTACTTCCCTACTAGAGAAGGCGGCATAGGGGTGTGGGGTTTATTTTCCCCGCCCCGAAAAATTCTAGCTGATGAGAACCGGACGGTAACCGGTCGAAACGCCCCACGGGCGTCCTAGATAACCAAGCCTGAGGAGGCAACCATGACTATCCAAGTACTAGTAAAAAATAACTACGGGACGCAAGTCGTCTACCCAGCGTGTGAGATTGGCGAGACCTTCGCCGCTATCGCCGGAACCAAGACCCTGACAGATGAGACCCGAGCCCTGATGAAGCGGCTGGGCTACCAGTTCGAAGCCAAAGTAGAGGTGAAGCTATGAGCCGCTCCGAGAAGCTATTTCTTGCCATATCTGTCGGTCTGGTTGTACCCATGACCTTTGTCCTCTCGATGATAATTTTCTCACTGAAATCAGGGGTTCCACTATGAATTTAGAAATACTTCAAGAAATCCAAGAGTGCAGCCGCTGGATGTTTAGTGACTGGGAGGGCGGTATCGGCAGCTCTGACTGTCACGCCCCAATCAGAGGCGTCCTGTTCGTCCACGGGATCGAGTGGAACGAGATTGGCGAGACTTGGCAGGAGTTCTGCCGAACCGCAGTCAGTAATGGCATAGCAGCCGCAACCGAGTAAGCACTGAGAGCGCCTTCCCTGAGGGCGTTCGACTGTATTTATTCAACCAAACTGCCGAGGAGGCAACCATGACAACTGAAATAATCGACTGCACCCCCACTTGGGAAGCTACCGCGCATATGCTTCTGGCTATCCTGCAATCCAACCCGTCCAGCGTTGAGGCTCGAGAAGAGCTGCTCCGCATGGGCAAGATCATTGACCAGCAGATGGTCAGAATCTCGGAGCTAAGGGAGGCGCACAGTGTCTAGTGACCTTGAGAAGCTGCGGAAGCAGCTGATCCTTTTTATCCTCAAGCAGCGCAACCGCCAGAGAATAGCCAGCCTGTCTGGCTTGCATATCAACACGGTCAGCGACGTGGTCAACGGCAACCGAAACGCCAGATTCTCTACCTTGGTGGCTCTCGAGACTGCCTGCAACCACATCAAAGCCAACAAAAGCTCATTTCCAACTGACGAGACCGATTAGTTATCGGTCGAAACCCAGCGTCCACCTGACGATAAACAGCTGTGCGGGAATGACACCCAGAATCTACACGGGTGCCCCACAGCTACTGGGTCTTGGAAAACTAACGACCGAGGAGGTCATCGTGAAGTACTACATTGCCACAATCCGAAACGGCGTGATCCCTGCCGACCGCATGGGAACTCAGCTCTACCACATAAAAAACCGTCTGGGTGACTACAAGGCGCCGCTACTTGATGGTTGCGAGTTTATCGTCTATCGAGGCTTCAAGAACCTGCAACTCGAGAAGCCTTACGCATTTTACAGGTCCAAGGACGGCAAGCTAAAGCGCGACAAGTACCGCACCTCTATTACCCTGATCCGTGAGATGTTTAAGGAGGTGGCGTGATGCCTTTTACTTTTGAGAGGGGTGGTGACATTTATCAATCTTCACCCCATGCCACCGACAGCGAGGGCAAGTACTATCGGATGGACTTTGAGACTGCCACCGAAATAATGGACACACTGGTTAACTTTTGCTGCCAAATTGAGAGCCAGATCGACCAATACACCAAGTCAGAGATTCAAGCCGCATGGGAACTGATTTACACCGACCTAGTGGAGGATTACTGATGAATAAATGGAAGTGTGGAAGCTGCCCGTTTTTTGGAGACTATGACGAGCTGCGTATCTCAAAAGAAATAGACCGCGAACCCTATGGCGACCAGATGGTTGACAGGGTCAGCGTCTACTACCACTGCCCCGAATGTGACAGCGACGAGGTTACAGAATACGCGGAGGTGAACTGGTGAGACATTATCTCTTGGCGGCTCAACTCACCCTACTGTGCAGCTTTATAGCGATTGTGTCTTATCTGCACATCTACGCTGTACATAATTAGTAATTTTTGAACCCATTTGTGTACTTAGAAGTTTCCCCCAACTTGTGCTGGGCTTCAGCACCGATTCGACGCTATGGACGGCGTCTCTTTTTTGTCAGTTTCTGCGACGCAATCTGCGGGTAGCGTGGCATGAACTAACCAAAGAGAGGAAGACCTATGTTCTTATTTGAACAGAAACTAAACCAAGCTGGCATTGCTGACACCCGAACCGAGCATATAGCCAAAGCCCTAAGCGATCTGCACTCAGCCATATCATCCTGCGATATACCCACGCGCAGAGTGTTTGCCGAGATGCACCCTTACGCCGTTCGCGCAGCAGTCGAGTACGCCAAGGTCGAAGACCTGAACACCGATCTCTGGGGCGTAACCCACAACCATGAGTGGCTGGCTGACTACATGGAGTACGAAACTGAATGCCGGATCAGACCCCTGACCGACAACGTCGTTGATATGGGAGAATACCGATGATTTATCTAGAGTGGTTTATCTCTATTGTCGCTCTTACAATATTTGCCGCAGCATTTGGCGGCGCCATTCTCCACGTAAAAGATAGACAGGAAGCCTATGAAAAGCGAAGAAAACAGAACGGAAGCAAACGAAGAGCTGATTGAGATAATGAAAAAGCATAACCTGACTATAAGACAGGTCGCTGACCTGATTGAGGTTAGCCCCGAGTCAGTGAAGAACTGGCTAAGGCAGCATCGGTCGTCACCTATGCCTAAGGTTGCCCTGCTAGCACTGCGTTTGAGTATCGAATTAAAACGCATTTAGGAATAAGAAAGACCCACTTTGGATGCCGGTCTGTAGTACCAGTAAAGCAGACCGGCTCCAACCCTTCACTCAGGATGCATTCAAGTATCCCCTGCCTGCTAAACCAATACTCCCCATTGCCTGTATCAATCACCCAGTAGTCTGCAATAGAAACACTAAATGCCGATGGCTTGTTGTGGTAGTACTCAATCACAATGTTGCCGGTCTTCTGGCTCATCGGATCGTATTTAACCTCAACAGTTTTACCCAGCTCAGGAATCTCTATGTCCCACTGAGGGTGCAGCCCCTCTGATCGCTTAGCGTTTGGGAAGATGGCACGCAGCCGTCGAAGCAGATCATCCTCAACAGCAACGCCCCTCTTTAGATCATCCTGAAATCCCATTGCGCTCCTTCTGCCACAACGTCTTAACGCCATGCTCTACCAGCTGCCTAGTGTGGCTGGGTGTTGCGTCATGCGGAATGCTTTCTATCGCTGCCCTTCTCTCATCCTTGCTTGGCAGGTCGAGAATATTGCTTGGCAGGTAGTAGACCAGTGTTGCCCTTGCCAGATCATGAAACTCTGGGGTTAGGTTATCCTCTATGTATTTAAGGCACTGGGGGTAGTAAGTTTTTTTCGCCGCAAATTTAATTTTAGCGTTGAAGTCTGCTGGCTTCATCGGGAACCTCCAATAACTCTCGCATCAGCAAGATGCCTGTCTCCCAATCAACCGTGACTGTCTCAACAGTTTTGAACGAGTATTCCTTGAATGTCCGTAACGGAAATACCATGCGTATGGGCTGGCGGTCGTACTTATAGATGAGCACTGGTATGTAATCATCTCCCGCCGATGTCTTAGCCTGCTCCCACCACTCAGGCTTGTACCAGTGCCCGCTGGCGTATCGCTTGGCTTCAATCATGAGGTTGTGAAACTCAATGTCAGCCTTGCCGCAGGTCTGGTACTGGTCGAGGTTACGCTTTAGGTGTGACGCGCAATCACCGAACTCATCATGAAATTTCTTGATAAGCTCCCGCTCAAACGCGTGACCCTTAGCTCGCCCGTTGATCAACTCTCAGCCTCGATCAGCCATTGCAAATAAACCTTGGCTTTCTCCAGACTCTGTACCTTCCCGTTTGGATGAACTTCGTAGCGCCAGACGTACTTCTGGACATTGCCCTTTAGATAGCCCTTCCATTGATCACTGTCCATTGAACTTTTGATTGCATCGATACACTCGATGGCTTCCTCACTCTTTTTGTAGTGCTTAGGCTTGTTAACTGCGTCCCACTGCGCGGGGGTTGCCATATTGATGCTCATTTTCTCTTACTCCTTACACAATATTTACAGGGCTTGGTCCAATCTGTCGTCGCCAAGCAATCGCACAGGCGCATAAGCGTCGGCTTCACTGGCTCAGGGTCAAAGTGGTAGTGCCCCTTGGGTTGTCGCTGCCTCTTGGGAGTCAGCTGTAGCTTGTCAAACTCCGTTAATTTCATTGATCCTCCCTTGCGTCCACTCCAGCAGCTCTAGCTGGGTGCCGTATCTGCTCTCAAACTTTCTCTTAAAGGGGTGACGGCTGGTGTAGCTGGCATTGTCTTCACCCCCTCGGTGATGGTTGTAACAAAGGGGTATCGACTTAAGGTGCGCCCCCTCTTTGGTCTTACCGTCGATGTGATGCACCTCAGCTGGCGTAAACACGTTGAACTGACGATGGCAGACACAGCAGCCGAGCTGGGTAATGTCATCCATCCACTTCTTATCAGCCGCATTCGCGCCGCGCCCCTTCATGTTCCGTAAACTCTCCGCTCTGCACGCTCACTGGCGAGCATGGATTGCCAGACCTTGAACTCAACCTCGGCAGCAAGCATCTCTGACTTAGCCGCTGCCAGCATGCCTTTAGCCCTGCCCCGAGATAACCGCGCCTCGTACACGTTACCGTCTTCATCCGAAGCTCTGAGTTGAGCGGCATTGGTCTTGGCGCCCTGCGCCTCAGCCATCACCATGGACTGCGCCACTATTCTCTTTTCATCTGCATCAGCCTTGGACAGCTCGTACTCTGCCTTGCCCACTGCAATGCCAGCCTCTCGTATTTTTTGTGCAAACTTTTCCTGATCCATCTATGCATCCTTTGAATAATTGATATAAAACCTTGGCTTGCCGTTCTTTCTGTCGCGGTACTGACAGCACCGGCTATCGAACTCAAAACCAACCTTGCCTTCGTACATACCGTTTCGATTCTTAAGAACCTCTAGATACATATCCCACTGCTTGGTGTACATCTCGTCCGGCTCTTCGCCCAGCATCTCTGCCTGCTCTATCTGCTCGGCTTTCTTCTTGTTCTTCCATACACTGATAAAGCCATCTGCCAAGTCAGTGATAGAGCCCGAGCCCTTAACGTCGTACTTGTTGGGTGCTGCATACTCTGACTCGCCCTTTCGGACGTGGGTCACGATGAAGATGGTGACGGGGAATGACAGCTTGAAGTTGACCAGCTTCTCAATGAAGCGCTGCTGCCCTTCGTAATCATCCTGCCTGACCATATTGGTCAAGCTATCGACCACAAAGACATTGATGCCGTAACGTCGATATGCGTATTCAAAGCAGGACATTAGGTCTTCAGGCTTGGGGGTCAGCTTGTCAACGAACAGCCACAGGTTGGGGCACATCCACTCAAGCAGTTTCTTTCGGTATGGCTGGGGTGGCTGCTCTGATCCAGCAGCCTGCCTAACCATTCGCCCCATGGTTGCCTTGGGCGTCATCTCCATCGATGCAATCAGCACCTTTTGATCCTGCTCTACAGCATTGAGTGACAGCTGGTTGAGCCACATGCTTTTACCGTGACCGTTGATACCGCAAACACCCCACAACTCATTGGGTCTGAACTTGATATCCTCTTCGTCCAGCTTCGCCCAGCCAGAACCAAAGCCCTGCGTGTCGTCCATCTTGTTCTCAAAGAAGTCATCGATGTCCGCTTCAAAGTCCAATACAGAGCGCAAAGTCTCTGGGTCTTTCCAGCGTGCCTCTTGATAGGCGCACTCCAGCATCCAGCGTGCCTGCTCGTAGCCTTCCTTTTGCAGCAGCTCATTGATGTCTTTGGTTGGCAGGTTCACCCTGTAGCATCGGTCACCAAGCCTCGACATAATTTCTGCGGCGGCAAGCTCCCCCTGCTCGTCCATGTCAGTAGCAATCAATATCTCTTCAAAGCGTGCGAGGTTCTCGTATTCATGGGCGATCCACTTGGTCTGCTTGGCGCCCTTACCCCCGCCCATTGGCACCGATAAGGCTGGGAACCCTAACTCACCACAAGCGATGGCATCCCACTCGCCCTCAGTAATCCAGACCTTTCGTGCATCGTCGGGCATGGCTTGCCAGCCGAACAGGATTGGCTTGAGGTCTTTCTGGGTAGAAGGGTTACCGTCATGGTTGATCGGTTTGGTCTTAAGGAATGTCTCTTTTCCCTCAGTGTTGAAGAAGGGAAACACAACGTCTTGACCACCCCGTGCATCGGTCTCGTATATCTTCCAGCGAAAGCACACCTCTCCCACATCCCTGAACCCTCGCTTCTCCATATACCCGTGGAGGTGAACGCTCTCATTGCGAACTGGGGGTTGAGGTTTGGTGTAGTTCTTTTTTTCCGCCGGAGCAACTTTTTTGGATGGGGTGTTGTCTCGGATGCCGTAGCGCTTCTTCGCCCAATCCATTGCATTGACTAGGGTAAGACCTTGGCTATACATAATGAGGTCTAGCAGGTCGCCTCCCTCGCCAGTACTAAAGTCCATCCACTTACCGCACTGGTCGCCGTTAAGATAGACAGACATACTCCTGCCCTTCTCACCCTGTATTGATCCAATCTTGTAGCACCCTGATTCCACCCGACCGTCAGGGTATAGCTCATGACAGATACCCGCAGCATGCGGGGCTAGATGCTGGGCTAGCGTTTTAACGTCCATCATTTGACAGCTCCCAACAGATCATTCTTTCTTTCATGACCTTTAAAACACTTGAGCGCTGCCCAGTCAGGGCTGCCGATTCTTTCCCAGCCTCGGCTGATCGCAAAATCCACAACCCCTGCGATATCGAAGCCTTGGCGCTTCATTACCTTGAAGTCCTCGGTTTGAGAGCTGAGCATCTTTGCCGCAGGCTTTCTGCCTTTACGCTTTTCTAGCTTGTACTCCCACCAAGTAGTCCATGGCTTAGAAGAAATACCCTCCGGATTACCGTTAAGGAGATCAGACCGCCAGCATGTTTGTTCTTTCTGATGTTCGTTAGTAATAATATTTGTTCTTTGGGTCTGATTACCCTGATCTGGGTTTACTTGATCTGGGTTTTGATGATCTAGTGGAAAACGACCCCTAACGTCAGTAACCAGCCAGTCCCACCGGACGACATGACCACTTTCGTTTCGGATAATTTCTCTGCGGATGTATTCAGCCTCCTCTAGCTCATCAGTAATGCGCGTCATTTTCACATTACCGACACCGAAGACAGTGCAGAGTTGGTTGTTAGTTATTTGCCAGTCATCGACGTGACTGAGAAGGTAGACGAGAACACCTAGAGATTCTGGGCTCAGCCCGTCATTTCTGTATTCACTGGCGGAGACCCCGCCTCGAAGGAGTAAGTTTGGAATACGGGTGTAATGGTCTTGCTTTAAGTTGGCAGGACGAAAAATCATTCGTGAGACGGCTCCATGTAATATTCATTTGAGCAGGGATAATAATCTGCAAGTATTCTTTTGGCAAATTTATTTGCTATCACGTCTTGTTTAATCAAAAAAAATATGGAAGATCGGTGGTGAGGAGAAAGAACATGGACGATAAAACTAAAAAACAGAAACGTGAGGATATCTTTAAAACAGCTCTAGACAAGGCAGGGGTGCCAGACTGGGGCAGAGGCGCGGCGATAGTTAAAGAGACGGGTTGCAGTCCTGCGTCCGCGCAAGCGTGGATAAGGGGCAGCCTGCCATCGGATGGGGAGCGTATAGTTGAACTGTGCGACCTTTACCACATTAACCTATATCTTTGGGTAACTTTAGAGTCGAGAGCTGAACCACAGGTGTCAGAACATATGACCGAAGCCATCATTTACGTAAAACAATTCGACGAAAAAACAGCTTTTACCCTTACACCAGATCAGTTTGCTCATATGTGCTTGATGTATCTGGACACTGAAAAGCGCAAAGGGCTGGCAAGTATGGTGGAAGTGTTAAGTAAAAAACCAGATGCGCCTGATGTTACAAAATTATAATTTGCAACTATTGGCTTAAATTAACAAGGGGGTTTTGTGGATCAAGTTGTACCTGACAGCGAGCGAATAAGCTGCGAGGAATTAATAGCGTTTATACAAAGTTTCCCAGAAGTAGGTTGCTGCTTTGAGGGTTGCGAGAAAAAGTATAGCGAAGCAATCAAAACGATTGCCAGTGCCAACAAAAAACTTAGAGCTGCAAATAATAATCTGAAAGTGTTGAATTAAATCTGAGTGGTGTGTAATATGTTCCGTGAACTAATGGAGACATTACATGGACACGCTGACACGCGCTCATATCTGGGCGACCTTATCTGATATAGACGTAGCACCATTCTGCACCGAGACAGAGGTGCTGGGCGATCAAGTCCTAACCTATCTGCCTTGGATGAAAGCCCATGAAATAATGATGGGCACCTTCCCCGAGTACCACTGGGAATTCACCGAAGACCCAGAAGGCAGAGAATGTCATTACTTTAATGACGGTTCTGCTGAGGTACGTTGCCGAATGACTATCGGCGGGCAGACCAACATCACCTACCTTCCTGTTCATAGATCAGGCAAAGCAATTGACTCCCCTTCATCAACTGACATCAATACTGCTAAACAGCGGTGTCGTGTTAAGGCTATGGGCGAGTTTGGGCTGGGCTACACCATGTGGCTTAGCTCTCAGGTAAGAGATATTGAAGAAAGTGTTTCTAACACTGAGCAAGGTACACCTTCAGAAACAAATGATGCTGATGCAGAGCTTGAAAAAGTAATAGCCATCTGGGATCACCTGAAGTTTGGTGAAGCTAAGACCCTGAGTGAAGCCACAAAGCTGTACGACAAGTTTAAACGTGGTCTAACTAATAGAGGCTTAACAGATACCACTGGTAACTGGGAAAAGCTCTGTAAGGACAAAGGGTGGAGGGCTAGCAAATGAGTTTAGCTGTTCAAGGATCACCCGAATGGCACGCGGCACGAGCCGGTAAGATCAAGGCATCTGTCTGCGCTGCACTAGAAGGCAAGCACCCCTACATGAAGCCAGCCGACTTGGTTCGCCAAGAGGTTAGAGCATTGGCTGGTGCTGAGTCTGAGTTCAAGATGGTTCCGGCTGTTGCCCATGGACAGATGATGGAGGACCATGCTCGCATCTTTCTAGAGGGTCTACAGGGTTACACCGTCGAAGAGACAGGACTGGTAGTCCACCCAAAGTATGACTTTATCGCAGCATCTCCCGACGGGCTCGTGGGCTTGGAGGGGTGTGTGGAAATCAAGTGTCCGTTTCCCCAGTACACCAAGTCACCTTACTCTATCTTCTCACCGAAGCGCAGCATGTACCTCATGCAGGTCTACATGCAGATGGAAGTGCTGGATGCAGAGTGGTGTGACTTTATTTGTTACTTGGCGAAGAACGAAACAGCCGAGCCACAGTACACCCTAGAAAGAGTCCACCGTAAAGAAGACTTCCTGACTGAACTTCTGAGCCGCAAGTATTTGCCGCAGCCTGAGAAGGGAACTATCTCCCGTCTTGATCTGTACCGATGCTGGTACAACTGGATTCAAGAGCAGCACAGGGATGAAGTTGCCCGCGCTGATCACGTTAAAACAATTGAGGTTGACGCTCCCGAGATTATTAAGACCGATGAGGAACTGAACCGGCTGACTGCAATGCAGAACAGGATTGCAGTCATCAGGTCACGTATTGGTGACGACCTAGAAACCTTGGACGTGCTGGGCAAGACCAGTGAATCCCTGAAAAAAGATATCGCCGAACGCTACAAAGGCTCTGTCAGTAATGGCAAGACCACAGTGAAGGTGATTATGAAGAACCCACCCATTGATTACCGCAAAGCATTTGAATTCTTGGGTGGTGAAGACGCGGTGCTTAACAAAGACGAGTCGCTTGATTCTTTCAGAAGAGAAAGCGGCGCAATGCAAGTCCAAATTCAACACGGAGAAGTGTGATGCAAAACAAACCAACAGCATTTGAATCATTGAAAGCAGGCAAGGGTCGTCTGTATCCAATGCCTAAAGACAAGCGCATCGAAGAGTGGAACCGCCTTAAGCAGTACGACTGGGCGACCAAAGAACATGTGCCTAAATTTGATGGCTTTATCAAGATCAGCCGAGAGTTAATAGCCGATTTGCAGGCAGCTCTGGATGTAAACAACGGCAATGACTTCCGATACAACGTCAAAGTCTGCGAGCAGATGGGTGATGACGGAAATATTCAGCAACTGAATGTTGATTACTGGATTCCTAAGCCAAACCCAAATGCCAACAACAGTCCGTCACAAGGTGCCAAGCCACCGGCTGACGATTTCCTAGACGACGACCTACCTTTTTAGGACTCAATCATGCCTCTAAGAATATCCCGATCAGCTGGAACCGTTTTTTATGGCGGTGAAAGCCTTGACCCAGAAGACCTCGAAGGGACTTTTGACCATCGAGTGTTTGTTCGCGGGGTAGTTGACTTGGAAGGCAGGCACGAAACACACCTGAACGTACACACCAAACGATCAGGACATCAGGAGCATATTCTTACAGCTGGGGGTCAAGGTCTCCAGCTTACTGATTCAGTGTTTGTCGAGATGACAGGAGTTCAACCCTACTTTACTAAACCAAACCTGAAGTGCCCCGAGTGCGGCAGAAGCGGGTCACCATCTGAAAGTTCGATGATGTTCCCTCAAGCCAAGCTGCTCATCGGTGGACCAAGGAATTATCAAATAGTGCGTGATGACGCGAGGAAAAAGAAATGAGCGACCAACCCCAACTAATCAATATCGATAACACCCCTTACTTGATTGATGACCTGAGCGATACCTGTAAAGAGAAGCTGGGCTCATCTCAACAGACAAACCAAGCCATCGGCTTGCTGAGCGCATTGATTAGTGCTGCTCAGAAAGGCGCCGAACTGGACTTTAAAGAAGCGCTAAAACTTCTGCCCGAGCCTTATGTTGAAGGTGAAGAGCCCGCTCTTGAAGGTGATCTGGCAAGCAAGGCTCACTAGTTTCCCCCCTAGAGGGTATGGCGTCTCCTCCTCACGCCTATTTAAGCAGGCTTGGTCTACCTGTCCCTCGCAACAGACCTTTTTCTCAGAGCATGCTGGTGTTAACCTGACAACGCGGCATGTCTCTGTTTCACGGAGACGGATATGAACTTAACATTTAAAGAAGTAACTGAGCGTTATTTGGCACAGCCAAGCGCACACAATGAAGAGAAGCAGAGGACCACGGTCATAGCAGCTAACAACCTTGTTAAGGTGTTTGGCTCTACGCCGGTAAAGGAATTCGAGAAGATCGCTCTTATCGATAACTTTATAGAGAACCTGCGGAAACAACCATCCAAAAGGAGAATTGGTCAAAAAGTCAGCAACAGCTGGGTCAATAAGCACATCATAACTTTCCGGTCTATCCTCAATTACGCTCTATCAAAAGAGCATGTTGATCGAGTCCCTAAGTTGTCTGTGTACCCTGAGACGAAGAGTAAACTCTTCTTGAAGCCTGAGCAGATTCAGCGTCTGATTTGTATCTTGGATGATTTGAGAGCCGACATGGTTAGGTTTGCAGTCTCAACAGGACTGCGAGCATCTAACGTGAGGCTTCTGAAGTGGGATCAAATAGAGCCAGACTTTTCTGCTCTAAATGTTTCCGGTGAGGACGCCAAGATGGGCGAAGACATTCTTATACCTCTGAACAGAGATGCTCAGAAAGTACTGGAACGTCGTAAGGCTCTGAATGACGCTCTCGTTAAAAAGCACATGTATCTCAATAACGGGATAGATCATGTGTTTGTTCAGCAGGTAGGTGGTGGCAGCAAGGTAGGCAAGGTGTTGAGTGAGATCAATAACAAAACCTACAAGAAGGCTTGCCGTGAAGCTGGATTACCAGCAGGGGTAACCTTCCACACAATGCGTCATACATTTGCTAGCTGGCACATTCAGCGGGGGACGAGCGAGATGGTTCTTATGGAGCTAGGCGGATGGAAAGATCGCAAATCACTACAGAGATACGCCCATCTAAACCAAGCTCAAAGACAGATGGCATCGTCAAATATTGAAGGTATAATTTAACCAAAACGATAATTAATCATAATCACAACGATAATTAATCAGCTGTAACCTATTGATAAATAAGAAAATGGTGCCGGAAAGAGGACTTGAACCTCCGACCAATTGCTTACGAAGCAACTGCTCTAATATGTTTTTTTATTCAATTAAATCAATAACTTACAGATTCATGCCGCAAGGTTATGGCTGGTGATATTGAAGGAGAAAACAATGCACAGCGTTAAGGATAAAATTAAACAAGCTAACCATTTTGCCGATAAAGCAATCAAGGAAGCTGAGCGTGACCTGAAAGAGATTGGCGGGACCATGAGTACTTGGCTCAACGCAGGCAACTATCACCTGACCAATGTGCATGTTGTCACTTGGCTTGGGATCACCGTGCTTCTATGTATTATCTTTTAGACATACCAATTATGGTATCTATGTAATTCTAAAGTTGCATTTCACATAACGCATAACTGCCACTATAATGCGCCCTCATTTTAATTGAGAGTAAGGGTTATTTGTAATGGTTGTTATGTGTGCTTGTGTTCTAGCTGGTCTTTGTCTTATTGCTTACAGCGATCTAACCGATTCACTTTAATGGATTAGAGACGTAGTCAAGCGCCTCCCAAACAGAATCTAAATCCCGTCCGATTGCCTGAATCCTCTTATCAATGTCTTCGCTTTTAGCTGTAATTAGTTCAGCCTGCTTTACCGTGGACTTCATAGTCTCAATGTCTTTCTCAAGATCAGTGACCTTTGTCTTGATGTCCAGTAGAGCGGCTTGCTGATCCTTGATCGTTACGAGGTTTACGCCCAACTCTGCCAGTTTGCCTTGCAGCTGACCTACATCATTTGCTTCAAGCTCTTGCTCTACCAGTAAAATCTTCTCCTCCAGAGGCACTATGTCTGGAATCTGTTGTGACTCGACTGCCTCTAGCCTTGAATACAGTGAGCTTGCTGTCCATACGCCACCGCCAAGGGTAGTTGCTAGGCTTAGAAGTATTGCGACGTAGACACCCTTAAAAGATGTGCCGCCTATCGTTAATTCAGTTTCAGCTAAACTCATGTGCCATCAGACTCCGTAGATTCATCGCATTCAATACCGTACACAAAACATTGGTAACCCAAATGTGTCGGACCAGTTGTATAAAGCTCAGACTCTTTACCTGCCAACAGAACATCGGAACCAGAGAAGTACATATTTATTCCAAACTGATCTGTGCCATTTAAGAAAACGCTTGTCTGCTCCAGCATTCTTGTATTGGTCTGCCATGTCAACGTGACCGCTTGGCTGCCAGAGCTATAAACTATAGAGCTATCTTCGACTGTTAGATTTCTGTCAGCAGCCTCACTTTCTAGGAATGCAACCGCCTCTGGGTTTGCCGCAACACCTAAGAACGCACTAGCATTATTCGCATGTGTTTCGATGTCGTCTAGGCTTTGGTTGTATGTATCTGCGTCGTCCTGATCAATGGTCAGGCTATCAATATTGTCTGCAACGAATTGCTGAACTTCAGCCTCATCATCAGGAGTTGCTGCTGTCTCTGCTATTTCCGCGACATTCTGAACGGCAATCATATCCACAACAACCTCGGTAAATACATCCAAAGCTGCATCCATAAGCTCAAGCTGTGCCGCTGCCTCTTCTTGCAGATAGTCTACGGCGCTACCATAGGGCTTATAGGTTTGCATGCCAGACAGTGCTGCGTTGTACGCCTGTACTTGCTCCGAGCTGATATAAGCTGTTCCCGCTAAAGAGCCGTCAGAAAGTCCTGCCCCAGTGTAAGCATAGCCTTGTGCTGCACCAGCAAGCATAATTCCTTTGTCCATCTGATCAACAATGGCAGATGATGCCGCTATCAAATTGTCTAGCTCGCTACTTTTTGTAGCGAAACTTATCGCTAACAGACTGGCTAGAGTCGCTATCTGCCACCTCTTCTGTCTCATGTTCTGCTCCTATTCCAAGTATTGAGTTGTACCACTTCTGAGTATCGCTATATTTTTTCACTGGGGGCTTATTGCTAAAGGTAGCGGACTTATGAACCCTGACTTCTCCGTAGTCTGGGATATAAAGAGACGGCTGCATCTTCATTAACAAAAATGCGCGGCGACCAACAACCAATCTTCCGCCCTTGATTACAGGGCAAGGTGTTCCAGAAACAAACATGGCTCTAAACACAGCTTCGTCTGCACACATGACAGAGATTGCTGCGACCTTCATGCCTAGATCACTAAGAACCTTGGCATTCCTGCGCCTATTACAGTACTCATCTACCTTATAGTTGCCCGACGTGTATCCGACTATGCCTGTCTGAATACTGCTGCCAGTACCCTGCAAGCACGTCTCAATCCCATTAGACATGTAGCTAGGTGCTATAGCGCTGCCGACTGGCATGTCAGATGAGCTTCCTGCGCCGTTGTAAGTGTTGCTAATACTGTGATCCGTACTGTTGTTATTGCTGCTTACCGTAGAATCGACGGTATTCGTATTTAACGAACCATCCTGATTGTTCTCACTATTAGTTGACTCTTCGCCAA
>ENA-OUOG01001154-OUOG01001154.1-marine-metagenome-genome-assembly--contig:-NODE-1154-length-31653-cov-8.325627_pt1 | contig 31653 bp, 24 predicted proteins | sample MGYA00248635_ERZ508505 | MGnify/ENA primary metagenome ERZ508505 (study PRJEB26176, sample SAMN06267871) | marine metagenome | isolation source: Saanich Inlet, British Columbia, Canada | place: Pacific... | reverse complement strand
CCGGGTTTCTGTTTACCCGCGCGCGCCCTGAGCAGGCGTCCGAGCGACTCGATCTCCTCCTGGCCGGTCAGGAACACCAGCACGTCGCCCTCCGGCTCGGTCTCGTTTATCTGGCACACCGCGCACAGCGCGGCGTCCAGGTAATCGTCCTCGGGCTCCTCCGTGTAGAACGTCTCCACCGGGAACTTCCGGCCGCGCGAGTACACCACGGGGGCGCCTCCGAAGAACTTCGAGAAGCTGTCCGCTTCGAGCGTCGCGGACATGATCACGAGCTTGAGCGGTTTTTTCGACAACCGTCGTCGTTCCTGCGTTTTCTTTAACACGCCGAGCAGAAAATCCGTCTGCAGCGTCCGCTCGTGCGCCTCGTCGATCATCACGACGCCGTACTTACCGAGGTTCGCATCCGCCGTCGCCTCGCGTAGGAGCATGCCGTCCGTCAGGAACTTGACGCGCGTCGAGTTACTGGAGACGTCCTCGAAGCGGATCGCGTACCCCACCAGGTCGCCCAGCACGGTGCCGGTCTCCTCGGCGACGCGCCGCGCCACGGAAACCGCCGCCACGCGCCGGGGCTGCGTGCACGCCACCGCGAGCCCGCCGGCCAAGCCCGCCTCGTGCGCGTACTGCGGGAGCTGCGTGGTCTTCCCGGAACCCGTCTCGCCCACCACGATCAGCGTCTCGCGCGCTCGGATCTCGGCGATCAGCCGGTCGCGCGAAGCCGCGATGGGCAACGAGTCGCGCACGCGCTGGAGCACGAGTTTCCGCGCGCGACGCGCCGCCGCCGCCGCGGGGTCGTCGTCGGGTCGAGCTCTTTCGTGATGTCGCGAATGATGGGACGGCGCGCTTTTCGCGCCGTCCGCGCCGCCGGGGGCGCGGTCCCCGTTCGCGGACGGCGCGCCCGTCGGGGTCGGCTCGATCCGCCGCGGGTCTTTCATCGCTCGTTCCGAGACAGACTCGTCCGCGCTCACTTCTTCTTGCCCTCCGCCTCGAGGATCTTCCCCACGGTCTCCGCCAGCACCTTCTGTTTTTCCGCGCGGAAAAAGAGCCCCGAGCGCTTCTGGTACACCCGGCGGCTCGCGGGCAGCGAACGGAGCTCGGCCTGCGCCACCTTGAGAACCTGCGTCGACGCGTCAATCGATGTGGACGACTCAGGCATGACCTCGCGTCGCGGGACGCGGGACGCGCCGGGAAAGTGGCGCGTTCGCCCGCCGACGGTTATTCTTCGCAATCTGAGGTTTTAGGACTGTCAGGCGGCGGGCAGTCTTGAAGAGATCAGGTTTGATCGTCACAGGCCGCCACTCTCGCGCGCCAGGTGGCGCGGCGCATCTTTACGCGATCATGTTACGTTCGGGGGAACGCGCGATGGCCCCTCTGGCGCGCGCCGTCGCGGGCTGGGTGAGCGCGCCGCGGCTGGCGTGTCCCACGCGCGGCGCCGCGCTCACGCGTACGCTGCGCGCGTCTTCCTCGTCGTCCGATGCGGAGGAGGACAGGGGCGACGTCCTGGACGTGTTCGCGCGGGAGGGTGCGGGCAAGACCGTGTGCCGCCACTTAAAGCGGCGCGGCATGGTCCCCGGCGTGTTCTTCCGACCCGGGGACGAGTCGGGCGAGCTGCTGTCGTTCGCGTCGAGCGACATCGAGCGACTGGTGCGGAAACACGGCCACGTGGGCGTGGGCGCGAGAGTGCTGGAGCTGAACTTCCCGGAGAGCGGCAGGAAGGAGCCCGTCGTGGCGAAGCAGCTGATGCTCGATCCGTCGACGAACCTGGTGGAGAACGTCAACTTCATGCCCTGCGCGCCGAACACCAAGGTCAAGGTGAACGTGCCGGTGCGCACGGAGGGAGAGGATGCGAGCCCCGGCGTGAAGCGAGGCGGATTCCCGTGGAAGGTGTCGAAACATTTGGAGGTGCGGTGTCTGGGCAAGGACATCCCGCCCGAGATCACCATAGACGTGTCCAGCCTGGACGTCGGCGACAAGGTGTTTCTCCGGGATCTTCGTCTCCCGGAGATGGTGCAGGTGAGGGTGAAGGATGAGAACATTCCCATCCTGAAGATCGCAGGGAAGGCCCGATAATAAACTTTGATTGGTTATGGATTACTTCACATTCGCGTCGCGCCGCGACTCTCTCAACTCGCGGATGGCACGCCTCGCGGAGGTCCCCCCGCGTCTTTGCTTTCTTCTTCGTCTATGATCTTCTGTCGCTTGTCGAGGAATTTCTGCACCGCCTGGTCCAGGTAATCGCGCCCCGTGAGGAGCAGTCGCGCGACCATCTCGGGATCGCGCTCGTGCCGAGCCGCCTCGAACTCTTTCCTGGCGCTCTCGCGTATCACCTCCTTCCACTCCACCCCCCGTTCGTTCTTCCACACGAACATGAACGACGCCCTCCACACCGCGCGGTACAGCGACAAAGCCTCGCGCTTGGTCGTCAACACCTCCCCGGGGGTCAAGTCGCGCTTCTTCGCGCCTTGTTTCGAAGCCTGATCGAGACTGCGCTCGATGAAATCCTCAGCCTCGCCACCACCGTCCGTGCGGATGTCCCGTGCGGGCGCGGAGACGCGCAGCGTTCGGACACCGAGAAGCTGACACGCTCGCGAGACCGAGTCGAGCCCCCCCGATCCGCCCGCCACTCGAGTCGCGAGTGACTTCGTGGAAAACATCACGGTGCGCGCAGCCACGAGTGAAGGAAGACGTGTCGAATGCTTCTTGTGATATCGAGGTTCCGGAGTTTCACAACGTTTTCAGCCACTCGAGCACAGCACAGCGGAGAGCGCGAGAAAGCCGTGGGAAGCATCGCGCATCATGGAGGCGCGTGGATGTCCATGTCTCGCGTCGGTTTCTCCGTCGTGCGCGCGTGGTGTCCGCCGCGCGCGAGCGTCGCCTCCGAGACATAGACATCTCGCACCCCCCACCCGCGCGACCGCCTCGGAGAAGGACGACATGCTCGAGGTGATGCGCTCGCTGTACGAGCACGCGTACGAGGGCTTGGATCGCGACGTCGGGTTGGAGATTGCGGAGGAGAGCAACAAGAGCCAGACTCGCGTGCCTGGCATAGGCTGGTTCTACGGCGAGCTGTCGTGGTCGGGGTCGTGGGACCTCATCGGTCTGGCGAAACCGAGGGAGGGCGACGTTTTCGTGGACATGGGGTCGGGGCTGGGCAAGATGGTGTTGTCTGCGGCGATGACCCGGCGGTTCAAGGAGTGCCGAGGTGTCGAGATCCTTCCCGAGCTGCACGAAAAGGCCACCGCCGCGCTCGGCAGATTGCGCGACGCGGTCGGCGAGGAGGCGTTCGCGATGCTCCCTCCGACGCGCTTGGAGTGCGGCGACATGCTCGCCGCGGACGTCGCCGACGCCGACATCGTCTACTGCTTCGCGACGTGCTTCTCGCCCGAGATCGTGGGCGCGCTGGAGGCGAAGCTCGCGGCGGAGATGAAGCCCGGCGCGCGGCTCGTGCTCGTCAGCAAGCAGATGGAGACGGACGCGTTCGAGCCGTTCGGCCCGAACGGGGGATACGTCTCCGTCGAGCAGGCGCACAGCAAGTGGAACCTCGACTGCTACATCTACGAGGCGGCGAGCACGGACCGCGGACGATGATCCCCAGCGCGTTACGCTACATACTATTAACACGACACCCTAATGACGCGTGTCATCGCGGTCGCGATCGTCACGATCGCGCCTGTGTCGCTTGTCGCGCTTCCCGTCCCGCCCGTCGTCGCGCTCGCGCTTCTCGCGTCGCCGCTCTCTCTCGCGCTCCACCTCGGCGGCGATTTCGCGCTCGAGCGCTTCTTTGTAGCGCGCGGACGGCCCGACGTCCGAGTCCCGTTCCGGCGAAGCCTTCCCGGTCCCGTCCCGCCGCTCCGCGGCATCGCCGGAGACGCCCGGTCGCCCCGACCCGCCCATCATCGACACCTTGCCGCTGGACTGCGGGTGTTCCTTCTCGATGCGCTCCAGGTACCGTCGCGCGTTGTCGTTCGCGGGGTCCAGCTTGAGCGCCGTGCGGAAGTCGCGGCACGCGTCGCCGTACTTGCGCTTCTTCGCCAACGCCGCGCCGCGCAGCGTGTACGACGCGACGTAGCTCGCGTCAAGGTCCATGGCCTGCTCGCAGAACTTGATCGCGGCGTCGTAGTCCTGCTTCTCGTAACACGCGCGAGCGCGGCGCACGGTATCCACCGCCCACGCGGCGCGCGTCGCGGGCTTGATGTCGTTCTGGAGCATGCCGTCCACCGCCGCCGCCGCCGCGGGGTCGCCGCGGTGCGTCCACCCGCGCGACACGGACCACCCCTCCTGTATGCCGTACGCGCGCTGCATGGCGGGCGCCGCGTGCAGACTGTGGAAGTCGGGGTCGCGCGCGAGCCAGTCCGTGAACGACGTCGCGTCGCCTCTGCGCGCGGCGCGCAGCGCCTTCGGGTCCGGCGGCGGCGGCGGCGCGTCCGGCGCTTTGCCGAGCCGTGGACCGGAATCGCGCGTGCTCCGGGGTGGCCACAGCCTGTTCTCGCCGGGGAGGTCCGCCTCGCGCATGGTCAGGTACACCTGCGAGCTTCCCGGTCGCACCTCCAGGACGAACGCCCGCACGGGCGCGCCCGCGGAGAGCGCGTTCGGTTCAGCCACCGAACACGACGCGACGACCCGGTCGCCCTCGGGAAAGCGCCAGCGCTTGGGGGCGACGCCTTCCAGGTCGTACGCGACGACAGCCTCGATTTCGATTTCCACGTGTTTCGCGGCGCTCTTGACGACGTGGCCCCAGACGATCGACCCCGGGGTGAGATGGGCGTACGCGCCGTGCTCGGGTGCGCCTGGTTCGGCTCGCAGATCTGCGCCCTTGTAGAAACCCATCAGACTCGGCACGGTGCGAGCGAACCCCCAGGCGTTGAAATCGGGGGGCTCGTCGTCCCCGGACCGGACCCCGGCTGTGACCATGATGCGCTCGAGCACATCAGGGTCCAGCTGTCGGACGATCTCCTCCACCGACCGCTCATCTCCCGCCATAGTTTTGGCGCAAAAACTATGGGACGACGTGCCTCCGTTTCCGCGATTAAGAAACGACAGACCCAGGGGCGCAGTCGTGAAGGCGCCAGGGGGGGGGGGCATGGCTCCTCCAGGGAAGACCAGCTTCTCGGTGGTCAGGAAGAAGACGCCGTTTCAGAAGGCCAAGGCGGAGGAGGAGCTCAAGCGTAAGCGCCACGCGGAGGAGGCCGCGAAGCTCTACGATGAGTTCGCCGCGAGCTTCGAGGCTGACAAGAAGCCGAGAGGGATGAACTTCGTCAGCGCGGGCACGCAGGCGGCGGGGTCTCGCCCCGGCGAGGAGGTGGCGGACGACGGCCGGCGTGAAGCGTACGTCCCGCCCAACGCCCCTCCCGCCGTCGCGGAAGCGTCCGAGGCGATCGCGAGGACGCTTGAGACGGCCTCGACATCGACGCCGATGGGCACGGGGTCGATGAAGCCTTCGGGAGGCGGAAAAGCCGGGAAACCCCGCGCGATCGACGCGCTCATGGGGGAGATGATCGCGAAGCAGCAGGAGCGCGAGCGCGCGCGGCGCGAGGGGCACGACGTCGACGCAGGTGACCACGGGCGCGCCAGGGGAGACGGCGACGACACCTCCACGAATTTGTTCGTCGGCAACTTGCCTCGCGACGTCGACGAGGACGTCGTGAAACGCGCGTTTGCGAAGTACGGCCCCATCGGGAGCGTCAAGATCATGTGGCCTCGCGAGGACGAGGACGTGCGACTTCGCACGCAGCTCAGCGGGTTCGTGGCGTTTATGACGAGGTCTTCAGCGGAGCGCGCGAGGGAAGAGATGGACGGAGCGATCCTGGGGCGCCATGACTTGCGCGTGTCGTGGGGAAAAGCCGTGCCGTTACCCGAGAAGCCCGTCTGGCCGTTAGCGACGCGGGAAGAGATCCGACCCGGAGAAGGCAACTTCTCCGCCGCGGAGAGGCTTCGCGCGTCGATGCGACCGCCCGCCGGCGACGCCGCGCGGGTCGTGGCGACCCCCGGCGCGGCGGATCTTGTCGTGCGGTACCCCGATGATGACCGAATCACCGCGCTGATCGACGCGTTGGCGAGGTACGTCGCGGAGGACGGGTACCTGTTCGAGAAGGCGGTGATGGAACGCGAGCGGGAAAACGAAGACTTCTCGTTCCTGTTCGACGTCACGAAACCGGAACGCGCGTATTACCGCTGGCGCGTGTTTTCTCTGTCCCAGGGCGATTCCCTCGCGCGATGGCGCGTCGAGCCGTTCGCCATGGTCGCCGGCGGGCCGCGATGGGTCCCGCCCGACCCGGCGAAGCGACCGGATGCGTCCCAGGCCTCCGCGACGATCGGCAAAGGCTCGCGAGTCTTCGACGAAACGCGTCTCACCCCTTCGGAAGCTGAGGCATTTCGCGGGCTGCTCGAGACGCTCTCGCTGGAACGACGCGATATCGAGCGGGGAATGCTTTTCGCGCTGGACCGCGCGGAGGCGGCGGACGACGTCGCCGAGCTTCTCGTCGACGCGCTCGCGGCGAGCGAAACCGCGGTGGCGGCGAAAACCGCGCGCCTGTTCCTCGTCTCCGACATCCTGCACAACTGCGGCGCGCCCGTTCGAAACGCCTCCGCGTACCGCGGCGCGTTTCAGGCCAGGCTCCCTCGCGCGTTCGAGAGTCTGCGTTCGACGCTTCGGGGCATGACCAGCCGCATCGCGAGGGAGGCGTTCAAAAAACGCGTCGGGTCGGTGCTCGCCGCGTGGTCGGACTGGTACTTGTTTCAGAGCGAGTTCCTCAGAGGATTAGAGGCTTCGTTTCTGCTGGAGGCGCCGGACGTCACCGCGGAGGAACTAAACGCTGTGCGGCGAGAGATCGACGCGATGGATGCTGAGGCGCGGGAGCGCGCGTGTCGAGCGAAAGGCCTCGTCGCCGACGGAGGTGCGGAGGCGTGCGCGGCGCGGCTCGTCGAAGTCGAGCTGCACCTCCGCGCGAGTTCGGCGGCGAGCGCGGTGAAACAGTAGCGCGAATAGCTTTTGCGAGTTGATCACCGTTGTTGATCCAACAAAATTGCTCACTGCTGACGTGTATGACAAAATTGTCGGACTGCTCGCCAGTGCCAAATCGCGCGAAAACGTTGATTCCCATAAAAACCGCGCGTGGCGAAACAGTTATCGCATTCTCCGCGCGAAGCCGCTGCGCGACCCCTTGGAGGACCGCCGCGAGATATCGAGCTGGGTACACCGCTGTCCCAACACGATGTTCGACGCGCTCAAGTCCAAGTTGTGGGAGAAGGCGGAGGACAAACTCTTCGACGACAAGAAGAAGAAGGGGGACGATGAGGAATCTCAGAAGCATGTGGAAGTCGTGATCTTGACCGACGACGAGGTCCTCGCCGCGGGTCGCAAGACGCGCATGGGCCTCGTCTTCATTTCCGTCGCCATGCTCGCCTTTTGCGTCGGGATGATGGGATACTTCGCGTACTCCCTCACGGATGTCGTCGGCGGCTCCTGCGACGGCTCGCAAGATCGCTACCACAACTACGAGCACTGTTGGAACTTGAAAGAAAACTGGTGCGCGCAGATGCAGTGTTCGGCGGACGGACAGGCCATGGGAACCGCCATCGACCCGTCGTCCCTGGACCCGGCGGACGCCAACGTGTGCCCTCAGGGCTGCAGCATCTGTGGCACCGAGGACGGGCAGACCGAGAAGTGGATCGCGCAGCTCCAACGCTTCGACGCGTGTCGCGAGCGCACCGCCAAGGTCCGGGAGTGCCTCCCGACGATGGATTACGACGGCTCGCTCGCGAACTACCGCGGCTACAAAACCGCGCATCCCTCCTCCCAGCAGTCCGCCGCGGAGGCGTTCATCCAGCGCGACGCGTTCCTCGATGCGTGCGACGCGCAGGCTGTGTACGCCGATCGCCGCGAGAAGGGCGGTACCGCCGTCGTCGCGTGCATCGCCGTCTGCGCGCTCGTGTGGTTGGCGATGACGGCGTACCTCATGCGCACGCCGAATTACGAAAAGCACCCGCGCGAGACGGAGATGCCCGACCTCGCCAAGTGGCAAGACCGCAAGGACTACACGCATCGGTTCCACCCGCGATCGGCGTGGCTCTACTACAACACCGCGAACAACCTCTTCGGCTTCGCCCTTCAGCTCTACTCCTTCTACACGCCGACGTCGACGAACATTCTCGTTCCGATTTTCCAGGGCGCGTGGATGACGGTCATGGTCGTCGCGAGGGGTATCCTGGTGTTCATGGACTACTACACCCTCAGCGAGGCGGCGAGCGTCTTCTTCGACATCGGCTTCTCCGTCATCGGTTTCACCGCCATCCTCGACCCCTTTTTCGAGGCGAAAATAACCACCGACTTACCCGAAGCCGACACCTCCATCACTGACTACGCCCTCGCGGTGCGCGTGGCCGCCTTCCTCTGGCCGGTCATCAGCTCCGCGGGCGGCATCAAGGACCTGTACTGCGACGTTTACTGGCCCTCGCCCGCCACCCTGAAGGCGATCAAGGATAAGCAGAAATCGTTCCAGAAGCGCGCGGTCAAGATCTCCATCTTCGTCATCCAGCTCCTCGCCGCGCTCAGCGTCTACGTCATCATGGCGAATCCCCGATGGTGCCACGATTTTCGCACGTGCCAGCGCAAGACAACGTGCGACCCGCTGGAAGGTGCTCTGCTTTCGCGCATGCCCATGGACACCGAGGTCATCTCCGGAAACAAAATGCAAAGGGTCGAGATGATCAGCGACGACGGCACGAAGAAGTGGCGCTGGCAAATCAACACCCAGACCGTTTTATCGTTCACGAAATCCGGCGGGAAAGTGTACGCGGACATCGAGTTCGCGATCCCCAACGGCGACGTGGAAAACAAGGTCACGACGCCGGGGACCAACGACGCCGACAATATCGCGGGCACGACACCCTCGAGCGCGTGCTCGACACGCTTCGAGATCCAATGTCACGAGTCCAACCCCCGCCACGCGTTCAAGTCTCAGACGGGCGCCTGGGACTGGGTGGCGTACAACTCGTCGATGTACAAGTTCGTCGCGAGGCACGACGGCGGCGAGACGTCCGGCGAGTCGACGTGCTTCGGCGCGAACACCGCCTGGTGGAACGATAACGGCATGTTCACCGCCGGTCCCGATCTGAAGATCGGCGACGGTGACGGCGAGGATAAGGTTGGTTTCATCTTCATGGAGCAAACGTGCGACTCGTCCGACAGCGACCTTCCGCGCGGGTGCAGCAACGGCCCGGACAGCGATACCCCGTGCAGAACCGACAACTGCCTCGTCGAGCCCTCGTACATCGCGTCCTACGCTCCGTACGGGCGCGCTTCCGTCACGGGAACTTGGACCTACACCGGAGGAGACTCGGCTCCCGATACGTGGGCTACCACGCAGCGCGTATTCGAGCTCGATGTGAGTGAGCTCAGGCTCAGCACCGCTAGCGAACAGAGCGACGGGTCTCCTCCCCCCGGCGCTCCCGGCAGCCCGGGCGCCGGTTGCGGACCGGGAGAGGGCCAAACTCCCTGCGCCGGCGGTGAAGCCGGCGCCGGCGACAACAACGGTTGCGGACCGGGAGAGGGCCAAACTCCCTGCGCCGGCGGTGAAGCCGGCGCCGGCGACAACAACGCCGGAAGTAACGGTGGCAACAACGGCGACCAACAACAATGCGTCGCGAAGCCCACCGGCTGCGCGTCGGCACCCTGTCCGGGAGTCTGCAGCGAAGGCACGCTCCCACCTTGCTGCGTCTAGACGACGCTGACGTCATCGATCCTTGCTTTATCTCGTGATTATACTTGAAAGTGCATGTTTGTTTTGTGTTTTGTGATGAATACGAGTCGGCTTATGATGAATGATTAATACGTCTACAATCGACCGCGCTCATTTCTGCGCGCCAGCGCCGTAGCGAGCTCCGGGAACGACGCCGTCTTGCGCAAACGCCTTCTCGTCCTCTTCGGGCAGCCCCGTGCCCGTGACTTCGTTCCCGACGCTCACCCAGTAGTCCCGGAGGTTGTTCTTCCTCGCGAAGATCTCGAGGTATTTCCCACCGGGCACGAGTTCCTCGATGAGCTCGTAGATCTCGGTGGGCTTTTGGCTCTGACCGCGGCGCTCGGCGAAGATGATGTCGCTGCCGATGGCTTTGTCCGCCATGCCCGCCGGCGGGTTCCCGCGGCGGCCCACCAGGCACACCTCCTTGGCGTGCTGCAGGTAGAATCCGTGCGATTTCGCCATGCGGCGGCTGTTCGTGACCTTGACCCACACGACCTCGTCCACGAACTCGTACCCCCACTTCTTGAACTGCTCCAGGCACCACTGGTACTTGGCGTTGATGACCCACACGAACAGGAACCCGTTCTTCTGCAACTTGGGCAGCGGCAGGTCCGCGATGTGTTGATCGGTCAGCTGGCTGTATCCGAGCGACACGCCGCGGGTGGGGTTCGCGGTGGCGAGCTGCCACGGAGGGTCCATCATAATCACGTCGAAGTCGGTGTGGTTGTAAATTTTGCTCCAGTCGTACGTCACGACGTTCGCGTGCACGGGGATGCACTGAGGAGGCACCATCCACTCGCGGGGATCGATGTCGTCCACGTTTCCTTCGATGAGCCCATCGTCAGCCTCCTCGGACGCATCCGCTCCAGCCTCGTCTTGAGCCTTTTCGCCGCTCTGAACACCCTCGCCTGTGGTTCCGACGGCACCCTCATCTCCTTCCTCGCCCTCGATTTCGACCTCCTCCTCGTACTCGAACGTGGTCGGGCCCTTGTCGGCCCCCTTCGCTTCGAGATCCTTGATCGCGTTTCGGTATTTCCCAACCTGCTCCTTCAGGCGCTCGTCGCTGAGCTCGTTCCACTTGGCGATAAGGGTCTCCTCGGAGGCGATGAGCTCATCGTTAACCGCCGCGAGAGCCTCGCCGCCGGACGAAGAACGCTTCTTACCGGCCATCTTTAACGCACGCGCGAGGTCGAAGGCGAGCTTCGGAAACGCTTTGCAGCACACGCCACGGCAGCCCGGATGAGTTTCGGGGTTGGCACCCTCTATGATCTCTCACAGACGCGACGAACGAACGTACGCGCGCACCAGGAAACGCGTGCGATCGCTCGACCACGCGGTTCACGTTGTCTGCGTCGAGACCAGAGACCGATGTCGACGGGTGCGCGACACGGAGTGGCGCCAGCTCGCGTCGCCGCGCTCTCCGAGTTCTCCTCTCCGATGGCGCTCACCATCTTTTTTCATTTGAAATTCAAACGAAAAGCTTTTTTCTACCGCAAGGACCCTCTCGCGGCGAAGAAAATCAAACGCGGCCCCCATCCGAGTTCTCGCTTCTCTCGGCGCCGCGAGTTGTGCTTGCTCGCTCTTTGCCGCTCGAATGCGCTCCTGGAATTTGGCAGGCGGCACAAACTGGAAGCGCCGCGAGGGCGGAGTCCGCGTCTGTTGGGATGGCGCGCTCACGCTCCGGCTCGCCGAGCGCATCGTCGTCCGACGGCGATCGCCGGCGTAAACCGTCGAAGCGCCGCGAGAGCCCTGCGGGAAGCGACGGCGAAGAGGGGCGCGACCGTGGAGATGCCGAGGCTAGAGGCGGCGGCGACCGTGACTCGAGCCCTTCCGGTCGCGAGGAAGGGAAGCGGGCCGAACGAGGCAGGAGCAGGGACACGAGATCGCGCCGTGGTGATATCAGAGACAGGGGCGGTGGCGACGACCGCGGGGATGGGGACGGGCGCGATGGCAGGCGAGACCTTCGAGGGGGGATCGGTGGTGCAGATCGTCCGCCTGCAGAGCGAAAACCGCTCTCCGCGGGCAAGGCGGGTGGCGCGTACGTCCCTCCGTTCAAGCTGGCGCAGATGATGGCCGAGCAGACTGATAAGACGGGCCCGGAGTATCAGCGCATGACCTGGGACGCGCTGAAAAAGTCCATCAACGGTCTCGTCAACAAGGTGAACGCCTCCAACATCAAGCACATCTTGCCCGAGCTTTTCGCTGAGAACATGATTCGCGGACGCGGTCTCTTCGCGCGGTCCGTGATGAAGTCCCAGATGGCTTCGCCTCACTTCTCTTCCGTCTTCGCCGCGCTCGTCGCTGTGGTGAACACCAAGTTTCCCGAGCTCGGCGAGCTGGTTTTGAAGCGAATCATCTTGCAGTTCCGTCGAGCGTTCAAGCGGAACGATAAACCCGTGTGCGTCGCGGCGACAAAGTTTTTAGCGCATCTCATCAACCAGCAGGTGGTACATGAGCTCATCGCGCTGGAACTCCTCACCGTCCTGCTTTCCACGCCGACGAACGACAGCGTCGAGGTGGCCATAGAATTCGTGAAGGAGTGCGGGTACACCTTGCACGAGCTAACTCCGCAAGGCTTGCACGGGATCTTCGAGCGCTTCCGCGGGATCTTGCACGAGGGGGAAATCGACAAGCGCGTGCAGTTCATGATCGAGAACCTCTTCGCGATCAGAAAGGCGGGATTCGAAGGAAAGAAAGGTGTGCCTGCGGATCTCGATCTGGTGGAGGAGGAAGACCAGATCGTGCATGAGCTTTCGATGGACGACGAACTTCAGGCGGAGGCAACTCTGGATATTTTCAAAGTCGACCCGGAGTACGAGGAGAGCGAGAGGAAGTACGCAGAGATCAAGAAAGAGATCCTGGGTGAGTCCTCGTCGGACGAGGATGACGATGATGACAGCGACGACGAAGACGACAGCGAAAGCGAAGATGAGGCGCAGGCCGTCGCGCAGCAAGCGATGCGACAAAAGATCGAGGATCAGACCGAGACGAACTTGGTCAACCTGCGTCGTACCATTTACCTGACCATCATGTCGTCCCTGGACTTTGAAGAGGCTGGTCACAAGCTGATGAAGATTCATTTGCAGCCCGGACAAGAGGTGGAGATCTGCACGATGCTCACGGAGTGTTGCTCGCAGGAGCGCACGTACTTGCGGTATTACGGCCTGCTCGCGCAGCGGTTCTGTTTCATCGACAAGATGTACGCGCAACTCTTTGACGAGGTGTTCATGAAGCAGTACTCCACCATCCATCGCTTGGAGACGAATAAGCTGCGTAACGTCGCCAAGTTCTTTGCGCATCTCCTGTCGACCGATGCCATGTCGTGGACGTGCATGGCGTACCTTCAGCTCACCGAGGAGGCGACCACGTCATCGTCACGTATCTTCATAAAGATCTTGTTCCAGGAACTCTCCGAGTCGCTCGGTCTTCGAAAGTTGAACGAGCGGTTGATGGATGCAAGCATGGCGGAATATTTTCAGGGCATCATGCCGCGGGATACTCCGAAGAATGTCAGATTCGCCATCAACTTCTTCACGTCCATCGGTTTGGGCGGCTTGACAGACGACCTGCGAGAGCACTTGAAGAACATGCCCAAAATGATCGCGCAAGCCAAGGCGGCGGCGGAGCGTGACAGCGACAGCGACTCGGACAGCAGTAGTTCGTCGTCGTCATCATCATCCAGCTCATCGAGCGAAAGTGACAGTAGTTCATCTTCAAGCAGCAGCTCCAGCTCTTCAGATAGCAGGCCTAAGAAGAAGAAGCGGCGGAAGTGAGGACCGATTGTTGTTTAGAATCTAGACTGTTGATTACAAGTCGTACGGCAGAACTCCCTGTCCTAATAAAACTGGAAAAATCGAAGAAAAAATTATTCCGCCAACAACTCAGAGTGCGGAACACGGACGCTGCCTTTCAGAAAAGGTGCAGCCTTCCCCGTCACACCACTGCTCACACCTCCATCAAGCAAAGTCCATGGGTCTGTTTCAGAATTATCCACGGAATGCGTCGATACATTGACTCCCGCTTGCAAGCGAGAAAGCACCGCCGGACGGAGTCTGCTTTGTCCGCTGGGGAAAGTGAATCCCAAAGCCGGAGAGGACGGTTTCAGTTTTGAAAACGCAGCGTGCCAGGGTGGTAAGTTACCCCGGATGAGAATGCAAAACAGCACCACAAGTGTGTCTATGGAGTCACGCGAGGCCTCCAAGAGCTTGAAGAGCGCAAAACAAAGTGCTTGTCGTGAGACCTTGTTGCCCAGAACAAAACCGAGCAGCGGCAGAATAAGTTTCAGCTTTTCTGTCACTGACGCCTCGGACAGAACACCATCCTCTTCAGGGTTTTTGGTGAGAGCATCAAGCTGTTCGGTGCAGTGTTTGATTATCAGACCAATGTGAGACTGCAGAGGGGGTCCACCGAAGGTTAGGAGACTCAACACCAAGTGCTCATCGACGTTAGATTCAGCTTTTTGGATCTTTTGCAGCGCGGCGTTCGCGAGTCTGATTTCCAAGGCAATTACGACCTCGGCGACGAGCACAACCTCCTGTGGAGACTTTCTAGATGATGCGGCCATGATCGCAAGAACGAGCTTTTCGTGAACGATGTGCAGCGTCTCTTCTTTCGCACCTGCGACTACCTTTTGATGCTTAGTTCGTAAGACGTCTTCCGCGTCGACCAGCATCTGAGCACGCAGAAGCTGAAGCTCAGCAACCTGCTGTGAGAGCCGGTGAACATCGAGGCTTAGGAAGATATCCAGCACACGTTGCTCGAGGGGCTGATCGTGGGTAGCAACACCGCCGCTCATTCCCTTGAGAAGCACAAGCGCGACTTTCTCTGGAATAGCCGCGTTATCGAGATTAGCGCAAGCATTTCGGACGAGCGCTACAACTGAATGGGCTCGATGAAATACGCTGCATGAAGGTGGATGCTCGAATACAGCCTGCGACGAAAGGAGGGGGAAAAAATTCAAAAGGTGAGATAGCGTTGAACGCAAAAGTAGAAGAAATCAACATAATTCAACGCGCATTAATCGAATTCGTACCTTCAATGTCTCAGAAGAGGAAAGCCATCCGACTTCATGAGAGCCAGTTCGTTGTATGAGCTCGGCTGCGGAATGTACGGTGGCACAAATAATACCACTGGGTGATATTGAAGACTGCGAGGCATGTAAAGCCTTGGAAGTGGCAAAAGGAAGCGCCGAATGCAAACGAGAATCGTAGGACAACAAAGCAATTATCCAAAAATTAGACGAGTATGATGCGTCCGAGATAAGAGCAGTCAATGCCTGTTGAAGCATGACAATACCAGCCGCAATAAGTTCGATCACCATCGTAGACACCGCAATGGCACCAGTATATGGCGCGTCGGCGCTTTCTAGGAGCGACAGAGCGCGCTTTTTGCAGAATGCTAACACAGATTCGACGCTCCCAGAAGCTGCAGTTACACCAGAAATCCTGTCTTCGTACTGTGAAACAATTCCTGAGATGACATCGCCCGAGTCCACAATGATACCCGCGCGCATGTTTAAGCGCTCTTTAATATGCGGTGAGACAGCGTGACGGTAGATGTTGAGGTGAGATAGAATCGCCTCTCGGCAGATATCATTCTCAGCATTCAAAACACCTTCCAAAAATTCAACAAGAGGCGCGTCATATCCCGTCATTTGCATCACAGCGATTGAATTAATCAGCGTTTTCGTCGATGCACGTTTCACAGCTCGCCTTGAATACTCCAACGCAAAGTTCCAGATGTTAAATGGATTCAGATTAAGCGCGTTCACGTCCAAAAGCTCTCCATCGTTCAGTACCTTTCCAACTAACTGCGATACCTGATCGTTTAAGGCGTCTTCCGTCGGAAATAGCATGTCCTTATCCGCGTCAACCTTCCGCTTGGAGCCGATGTGATAGCCCAATGAGTTTCGTGCGCTTTCTATCAGCGCGTTGCACGTTCCGCGGAGCTTTTTCAGCGTCGAGTTACCCTGACAAGCGTGTTCCGTCGGCCTCAGACGAAGGAGCAGTGCGCCGTAAAAGGCAGTCAAGGTCTTCGGCTGTTTGGCTTCGACGCTCCCTGTGATAATCAAGTGCGAGGTCAAGCCTTCCAAGGTTATGACGCCGCTCTCTATCACCGTGTTGATGAGCTCCGACCACTCCACAAACCTGCCTCGGTTCAGGTCTGCGAAGACATCTGTGGGGCACTGTGTGAAGGTGGATTCGAGGCAGGCGTATATTTCCGTCTGGAGCACATTCTTTTTTTCTGGTTTTTCGTCTCCGCGTTTTTCAGAAAGCGAGTGCCCGAGCTTTTGGAGCAGTTTCGCCGCGACTATTCGCCGGGGCCCCAACTGCACCGAGTCTGATCCAGGAGGCATAGACCATGTGCAGATGGTACTAACAAGACTCTGAAGACCGTTTCTTTGGTCCGTCGAAGCAGCTTTCAGCACTGGGGATGTCTCAACATACGTGTCCATGTCTTTAAAGTCGCTTCCTGCGAGAACTCGGTCGAGTAGCAAAATGACATCCAGCCGACGCTCCGAAATTGCGGCAGGCGCCGCCGCAAGCTTGAGTGACCCGATCCGTTCCCTGACGATGTTCATGCAGCGGTCGAGCCGAGAAAAATGATCATCGGGCAAGCTCGGATAGGATTGTCTCACCTCCCACATCTGCATGGGTGTTGGAAGCTCGATTTTTAGGACAAGAAACGCGTCGGGGCACTCGTTCAGCAACTCTCTCAAGATGTCAAACACGACAGTTATGGCGCTTTCGTCTAGCCTCATGTTGGATGCTGTTCTTCCAGGGAAAGTCGTGGTTGGATGTGCACTGATTTGCCGCAGAATATTGATGCATGCCGCTGCGAGTCGTCCAGTCAATCGATGCAACCCGATGGCGTAAGGCACGAAGGGGACGAGAATCAGGAGCAGCTCGCCGGTGACAGACGACACGTGCTCCGCCCCGAAAAGCTCCTTCGCCCTCCCCATCAACTCAATCACGTTGTTCAAGAATAACTCCTGGTCGAGTATTCTGGCAGATACGCACCATCTGACTAGAGCAAGAACGTAATCCCACTTGTTTTCGTGCGAAAGCTGTTGAGTCGCGGTGCTCTCGCCGTTCCCGTGCTTCGTGGGTTTTGGAACAAAACCTTCGCGAAGTAACTCGCCAATGTACTGGCAAAGGTCCTTCGTCCACACGCTCGACCGCTCAGCGGCAGACTTGGTGCGGTTCAGATAGATTATCTTCACTAGCCAAAGAGCTCGTGGCATGGGAATCTGGTGGCTGATGAGTGCCTCAAAGAGTTTAGACTGTCTCAACCCGTGCGGCACTGATCTAGCCAGCTGCTGGAGCGGCAAACGCTCGAGAGCCTTCATGAAGGCGAACATACCGTCTGCCTTGGTGTGAACAAGCTCCGGCACACCTGCTGAGCTGAGCTTTTCCGGTCCGACTAAAGGAACGCCGTACTCTTCCGCAGGACGCAACCCGCTCTTTCTGTTTCTTAACATCCTTCGCGCACGCGACTCGACCAGGTGCTGAAATTCCACCATGTGCCCACTTTTCCAGCGTGCATCCCCCGCAGCGCTCAACCAAGATTCAGCGAACACCGGATGGTCTCCAAGCCGCTCGCACACATCCAGGTGCCCTTCTTGTATTTGTTTCGGATTCATTCTCGACGTCTCGACTCAAGTCGTCCGCCGTGAGGAGGGCTCCGACCCCTTCTGGCGAGGGTTTCGGCCAGATGCTCTTGACGCCCGAACGCACTTTCCTGGTGTCAAGGTCGCTCAAAGGTTTGATTAATTTCGCTCGCACCGCAGTTCGTTGCGCTCTCGGGCGAGTTTCCAAATCACGGCGAGACGGCGTTCGGTTGCCACCGACCCAAAACTGACATCGTCCGCGTCAACGTCACGAAGGCTCGTTGTCACTTCGCGCTGCACGCGGAGACCATCGGTGATGTATTGCGTATAGTTCGTGTATCTTGTTGTCGCGACTGCGGTTAATCTGGGGTCTGGCCCGGGCGTGCTTGTGAGACGTATCGGAAGCTCGACCAGCTCGACCGAATGGCGAAGTTAGTTAACAGCGGCCCCGTGGCCGTCACCAAAGAAGGTGGCAAGGCCAACCTCGAGAAGACCGTGAAGAGTGGATCACTGGTTGCTCTGTTCGTATGTGCGATGCTTCTGGTTGTGTTATCCGGAGCGTTCAAGCCTGAGGTGGATATGTCGTCGATATCGCCGACGGAGCGTGAAGCCGTCCGTTCGCGGAACCTGAAGTCGTCCCTGAACGCTGTGTGTGCGTCGTATTTACTGTACTCAGCTCTGCAGGGTCCAGATACGCACATGGTGAAGCCTCATCCGGCTGTTTGGAAAGTCATGCATGGTCTCTTCGTGTTATACTTGCTTTTCCTGGTGTTTTTGTTGTGTCAAGAGACTGCTGACGCGAGAATGGTCCTCAAGTTCCTCGCACCAGACCTCGGTGTCGAACTGCCGGAGCGCGCCTACGGAGAGGATTGCCGAATATACACCCCGGAAGACCCGGCCTCTAAGTTTCGGGTGCTTCGCGACACTGTGTTTGACGAGTTCTTCGTGGGCCACATTCTTGGATGGTACGGGAAAGCTATTGCGTTGAGAAACTTGCCGTTGTTGTGGGCATACTCCATATCATTTGAATTGATGGAGCTCACCTTCCAGCACTGGCTGAAAAACTTTAACGAGTGCTGGTGGGACTCTTGGGTGCTCGACGTCGCGTTGTGTAACTTTGTAGGAATCAGCCTCGGGATGATGACTGTGCGCTTCTTTGAGGGAACAACATACGACTGGATGGGCACGAAGAATGCGAAAGGTTTGACCAAAAAGATGCGACAGGGCCTTCAGCTCTTCACACCCGCTACTTGGGACTCGTACATATGGAACCCCACGTCGAGTCCTTTGCGTTTCTTGCAGTGCGCGTTCGTGGTGATCCTGTGTCTTGTTTTCGAGCTGAACGCCTTCTTTTTAAAGTACGTGCTCTGGATTCCACCACCACACCTGCTGAATCACATACGGCTCGCGCTTTGGTTCGGGATCGCGAATATCGCGACGCGTGAGTATTATGTCTTCATCACGTCGAAGGAGGGGATGCACTTGACCAAGATGGGCGCGAACGCGTGGTTAGCCATCGCGGGGGCTTTAATCGAAATTATCGTGGTTTTGAAGCACGGCCGCGGGATGTTCGAAGTGCCTTGGCCGAGGCACGTGTTATGGTTTTGGGGTGTCTTCGTGACGGTCACTACAGGGTGGTTGGTGCGCTGGCATCTGCGCAGCAAGAGTGCGGTAAAGCCTAAGAAGCAGTAGCTATGATACACTTTTACTTACACCTAGACTATTTTTTAGAGTTAGAAACACACGTTCAGAGCTTTGACATGATGGCGCTTGCCTTTTCTCCCTTTCTTCGTTTCGCTATGATGATCCCCTTGTGACCCACCACGACGCTCCTTGGAGGTAAATCATGCAGAATCGCTGCGCTCGCGCCAATTTTCGTATCGTGCCCTATGGTGATGTTTCCGAGCACGGAGGCGTGCGCTCCCACCGTCACCCTCTTTTGCAACTTTGGATGTCTGTCACCCGCCTCCTTTCCCGTGCCCCCAAGCGTGACTCCATGAAACAGAGAACAATCATCGTCCACCACCGCAGTCTCACCAACCACTATTCCCGTGGCGTGGTCTATCATGATGCCTCTGCCGAACTTGGCACCCGGATGGAGGTCCATGCCAAAGGTCTCGGATATGCTTGATTGCACCATACACGCTAAGACCTTTCTTTTGTGACCCCAGAGCCAATGTGAGACGCGCTGCGCTTGCAGACCCTGGAACCCCTTGTAGAACAGAAATGCGTGCACGTAGCTCGGGCAAGCCGGGTCACGATATTTTATAGCCTCTAGATCCGCACGCGCAGCTGCAGCGATGGACCCGGCGCCGGGAGACTTGTTCTGCTCTTCCTCCGCTGACGTCGTGATGGCGTCAATAATAAGGTCATTCCACTGCGACGCCAATATCGTGGAGGTAGCGAGCTTGGTGGCAAGCAGGAATGCCAAGGAACGCTCGAAGGTGGGCTGATTGAGGATCTTAGAATATAGGAAGCCGCCCAACAGAGGTTCTTTGATAGCTAGCTCTTGTGCACCCTGCGCCGATGTTCGTGGGAAGAGTTTCGTGCCAAGGTCAGGAACTGGGGGGAATGCGTGAACGCGTCTCGCGAAACGCGGTTTACGCGTTTCGGGGACGACGCGTACCTGGCGCAGTGACTCCCACAGAGGGTCATCCGACACCAATGACATGATGTACGGTCACCACTTCACCAGAGGACGTGTGTTAGGCCAGCATTGATGAGTTCTCGCGCTCGTATCGCGGGTGGTGCGCGGGGAAGTGAAGGCGTCCAGCTCCGAAACCCCGTTTTATCCTCTGCAGTCGCGGCGCAGAATCCACGAACTCCATCATCGCGCCTTCGACGGTTCGAGATCGCGTCGAAACGTTTCTTTTTCGGACGCATCACCCACTTTTGGCTGCGGGAGCCACCTACTTTTGGCAGCGTGAGGATCCTTCGATAATGGAACTTCGTCATGGAAGGGTGTCTTTAGTCGTGCTGGGAAGACCCATGGTGCGCACGCCCCGCGATCTACATCCTAAAGGCATGCACACACCGAAAAACCAGAGATCTCGTCTTTCCAAAACGAGGCGTTTCTATACCTAGAGCTAGCTAGCTAGACTCTGAGTCTGACCCTCCCCTAACGAAGCCCCTCTTGCCGAGATTAACAAGACCTTTCACCGCGCCGACGACAAGCACTTGGCATCGCAGTTTCGACGGGAGACTACGCCTATGTGAGTCTGCAGGCGATGTCTCTCGTTCAACACTGATGCACAAGTTAACTCCAAGTGCTGCTTCAAAATCGGCGCGTCTCGGGCTGGCGGGAAGCAGACGCTTACTTCGTCCGGCGCCCAAGCGCGGACGAGTCGACGAGTCGTTCTGGCCGCTGCATATTCACGGTTCACGATTCGTGACGATGACGAAGGTGGACACTCGACGTGTGTGTGAGGCCTAGGCCTTGGCTACTGTTTGCTATATATCTAAGGTTCCTCACTAATCTCTTCTCGTTTCTTCGCCGTATCGCGAAGCGTCTTCTCGGCCACGGCCAACAATACGTCGATTCCGCGAGCCTCGTTCGCGCACACGGTGACCACGGGCAGGTGGGTTTTGCGGCGTAAAGCCTCCGCCGCTCGCGAAGTGTGCTCGATATCAGTTTTAGTTCCCACGACAATCGCCGGTCTGTTGGAGAGCCCGGGTAAATAGGCTTCAAGCTCCGCTTTGAGCACCTCGAGCGCTTTCCACGGGCGAATTCCGGGCCTGTTTCCTAGACCCGCGCTGAGGTCGACAACATAGATGAACGCCGCACACCGCTCGATATGCCGCAGAAAATTATGGCCGAGACCGCGATTCTTGTGCGCACCTTCGATGAGGCCTGGGATATCAGCGACGGTGATGCTCGATATACCACCGTCTGTTGTCACTGCCCCGAGCTGCGGCTGCATCGTCGTGAACGCGTATCCCGCAACCTTAGGTTGCGCGCCACTAATGGCTCGCAGCAGCGTACTCTTTCCAGCATTTGGGAAGCCGACTAGCCCAATGTCAGCCACAGACTTGAGCTCGAGCACCACGGTCAGCTTCTCGCCCTCGGTACCCAGGTCGCGCGTGCCAGCTAACTTCCCAGTTGGCTTGGACTTGTTTCCCTTTCCGCCGCGTCCGCCTTTTGCAAGTCGGAGCCTTGAGCCGTGCTCATCGAGGTCGACAAGCACATCCCACGTGCCCTTATAGATACCACGTGGTCTATCGCCCATATTCGGAGCTGGAATGAGTTCTGCTTCGTCGCCAACACCATCAACCATGTCGTCGCCGTCGAAGTTAGACACGGGCTCCGAGGTTCCCCATTTCGAGAAGTCGATGTCGCCTGCGTCGATGCGCACGTCATCCTTTTCCACTTCATCGACGACTTCTTTCCACACGACTGTACCGACAGGGACTTTAATGTTGATTTCGTCGCCACGTTTCCCTTGCGTGCCTTGCGCTGCACCCCTACCTCCGTTACCCGCGGCTATCCTGAAAGGCAAGTCTCCAAGCCCTTTTACGTGTCGTGAAGCCTCGATCCATACGTCCCCACCGTTGCCACCGTTACCCCCGTCAGCGCCCCTTCTGCGTTTGGCACCGCCATCTTTCATGAAGCTCACTGCCCCGGACCCTCCGTTACCGGCCGTGATGACCACGCGTCGGCGGTCGACGAAGGCTTTGTCTTTCCTCTCGTCATCGGCCGTGTATTCGACGCCCCAGACATCAGTCGCCGCCTCCGTGAGGGTCGACGTGCACGAGGCGAGTCCACGCCACGTTGTGGGACATCGTACGAGCGGAGAACACCTCCGAGCGACTTCCCGGAGGCACGCCATTCACCTGGAACGCGGCCTTCTCCCTCGCCGGAGCCCACCAAGTGGTCCGGTGGTCCGAGTAATAAATGCTTTCGTAGAAAAACCCGCCGAGTTCGCGAGCTCCAAAACGGGTGCTTGTGTTCACGAAATGCTCTATGCTCAGCGACGCACGCGCGCCCGCACGGCACCTCGAACTGAGTGAGCGCGGGCCATGACGCAGATAGATGCGTCGGCACCGCCCAGGAAAGTCCAGTTGGAGGACATTCCGGTTAAGCCGGGCATGACCAAAGAGTGCGTGCGATGCCAACGTCCTCGTCAACGTCAACGCGGCTCGGCAACGAATCTTTCCGCGTCCACGACTGACCATTCCTTCCCCTCCCCCTTCCCTTCTACAGGGAGCTGGCCGTGGTTTTTGACGTGGCGGATCACCCGACGAATGAGCGGAGCGCGATTGCGCTGGACTTGTACTTCAACGCGTTGGTGTACGCCAACAATCAGGGTTTGTCGTTGGAGAAGACCTCGTGCCTTCTCGGCATTTTCAAGGCGACCCACGAGAAGTCCATGGCGGAGCGCATGACGATTGAGAAAAGTTTCGGTTTCTTCAAGTTGTTGGCCTTGCAGAGCAGCGTGCATCGGCCACCTTACAGCCTCGGCATCCTGAATTTCGCGGAGATGAAGGACATGACAGAGTACGCGCTGAGCACGTACTTCCGGTATTACAAGCTGTATCAATACGCGTTCACAGACTTGGTCCGAATGGACATTCGCCCGGCGACCCCCATCCTCGAGACGCCAGGCGCGAACGCGTTCGAGTCGTTAGGCGTGGCGTACCCCAAGGAAGAGTGGGCTGAAAAGCAGAAAGAGCTGGCAGAAAAAGCGGCTGAGGCTAAGGCTAGGGCAGAAGAAGAGGCTGCGGCGATCGAAGAGGCGGAGCGTGAAGCGTTACTCAAGGCAGAGTACGAAGCCGCGATTCCGTCGGAGGTCACGACGAAGGTGCAAGAAGCTTTGGCGGCGTCGATGGAAGCGATGAGGGAACAACTGGAAGAGAAGTTCGCGGCTCAGGAGGAAGCTCTGCTCGCGAAAATAGCCGCGCTGGAGGCGAAATGATAGCTGGTATGAATACCATATAGTTGAAAAGATTCGCGCAAACATCTCATTACATTCGGTGGTCTGTACTCATCAACGCTCGACCGGAGGGTTGGGTTTGGAAGGCGGAGGCAAGCTACGGAATCCGCTCGAGGGCGCCGCGGGAGGCACCGGAACCTCAGCCTCAGCCGGGGCAGAAGACGTCTCGTCAGGCGCCTTCTCCGACATGGTCTGTTGTACCACGGTCTGGCTTTCGGTGGATTCAGTGCTCGTAGGTGCAGCCACCACGGGGGGCGCGACAGGCTCAGCCTGCGCTGCCACGGGTTCAGGGGCAACCGGCGCGGGCAAGGCGGGCGGCGGACCGACGCGCGCCGCGTGCTCAGGTTCAAGTTTGATTGCCTTCTCCGGTTCCTTTTTCGCCGATGGGTCCTCGCCGGCGGCTTGCATCGCGTTCTTCGCGAGCTCGTACCCCGCGAAGTTCATGGCGCCGAGCGGTGCGATCCATAGCATACGCGGAACGCAACCCTTCATCAGCGCCCCGGCGCCTTCCGAGGCGACAATCTTCTTCACGGTGATCCAGATGGCCTCGCCCGCGGGAGACGCCCCAGTCATTGCCCGTGTCTTCAGCACGTCCGCCGGAGTCGTACACGCCGCGGCGATGGCACCCGCCATGCCTCCAAGAGAGATGGTCTCCCACGCAGATAGGTCTTTCCGCTTAATGCCCGCCGCGGCTTTCTTCAGCTTCTCGTACGCAACGAGCCCGATCACGTAAAAGGGCACCTCACGCGAGAGCGTCGCCGCGGTCCCCGCGAAGAGGCCCCTCGGACCGTTCGCCGTCACAGCCTTGAACGCCTCGACCGCGTTGGCGTGCTGCCCAGTCTGCAGACGTTGCTTGAGAACCTCGCACGGGATCCGCACACTGGTCCCCACGAGCGTCCCGAGACCGGAACCGAACCCCTGTATCTGAATCTCAGTGATGAGCGGCATGAGCGTCAGCGGCGCGAGGAGTTTGCACGCCACCTCGTACGTCGCCGTGCGGAACCCGTGGCCGGACGCGGCGCCGACGACGGCGGGGATGATCCCGCGGTACAGGTTCCTCGCGCCAATTTGCGGGATCGTCTTCAGAAACGCTTTCATTCCCGGTCCCGCGCCCACCGTAGCCTGAATGCGCGTCTTGAGCGTGTCCATCGGGTGCATCACGGCGGTGGAGGATCCCGACGCCAAAGCTCCGGCAATCGCCGCCTGGATGGCGAGCTTCATCGTTGCCGACCTCGCCGCCTCGGGCGGGTTGATCTGAACCATCGTCGACGCCTCGAACCACAGGACAGACGGATCCTTCGCCGTCGCCACGTCTCGCGGGAGCAGCATGAGGAAGTTGCGGAACTGTCCGTATGAGACGTACCCTTCGCCGCTCATGCCGAGGTGGTTCAGCATCGCCGTCGCGTTTTCGTCAGTCGCGGGCAAGCCCAAACGTCTGAGAGACTGCTTGACGTCCGACTCCTTCATCATCCCGCTGCGGCTGAGTCCAAGGCTGTTGAACGCGCGAAGCATCGTGGATTCGCGCTCGTTCATGACACTCTCGAAGTCCTCCCATCCGATGGTGCGCGAAAAGAACGTCGGCTTCGCTTTTTCCATGAAAGCCTTCGCGTACCAGTCTGGCAGATTTCTCTTGCGCATCGCCACCTTCAGGTCATCCAGCTTGAGGCGACCGTCGCCGTCCCGGTCGATGTCGTCGAAGAATCGCCGCCCTAGTGGAGGTTTCAGAGGAATCACGCGGGTGGTCGAGGGTCAGTCGGTCTGGCGATGGAGGAGGAGGCGAAGGGGCACACTGTGCATTCGAGAAGGCGTTTGAAGGGTTGCCGAGCTGACTCGTCGTTTTTCCCAGGTGACTCGTCCGTTAGGGTTGCCAAATCGACGCATACGCACCTTCTTCCTCGGTGTATCGAAAGAAATCCTCGACCGCGCTCAGCCTCCGGCGGTCGGGTTGGAACGAAGGGTTGGTCAGCTCGTCGAACTTCTTCTTCATCGCCGACGCTGCCTCGCTCTTCTCGAGCGCGCCCCACGTCTCGGGGAATTTGCTCCTCAACTTGTCCACCATCTCGTCGGTGTCGATTTTGGCGAGAAACAACGAACGCCTCGGCCTCGGCCTGGCAGTCACGGTAAACGCGCCAGCCTCCGACGCGGGCGCCTCATCACCGACATGACGCCGGCGACGCGGGCGGAACAGCATCCTGGCTCCTCGGCCACCGCTGCTCCGCGACGCGACGACTGATGAGTGAGGCAGTTGAGAACGGAAAAAAAGTATCTTCACGCGTTTTCTTCCTCGTGTCCGAGGCTTCGAGCCTTCGACGTTCGAGCCAGTGTGGAGCATTTTTGCGCCGAGCTCATCACATTTGCGTCTTCGACTTTTGCGATCGGACGAGCGCGCACATAGCAGCTCTGCACACGGTATCGACCCGGCCATCGTCATGTCTGCCGCTGCCACCTCTGTCTCTGCGCGCGTCAGCGTTTTCGCCCCCGCGGGACGCCGCTGCGATGCCCGCTCGAGGCACGCCGCCACGGTTCCGCGCGCCACCGTGGCGAAAAGCGTCTCTGGGCACGCGAGCCGCCGCCGCCGCGACGCGCTCGTCGCCGCCGCCGCGAAAGGCCCCGGCGGCGCCGCCGAGGACGTCGCCAATATGGACGCGCTTATCGATAACCTCATCGCCGCCGACGAGGAGGGCCTCGTGAAGCTCGTCGCGGAGAACGTCCTGAGCTTCGACCAGTCCCTCTGGATAAGGATCGCGTCCCGCAGCGACGCGGCTGAGAAGCAGGAGGAGAAGGACGCGTTCATGGAGCTCGCTGGAAAGTGCATGAAACTCATCGAGGCGATGGTCGAGAAGACCGAGAGCGGCATCCAGGAGTCCAGCAAGGCGCTCGAGAGCATCGTCGCCGTCGCGGCGGACCCCGAAACCGGCGAGTTTGCTGTGCCGCTCTCGAGCGAGAGCGTCGCGCGGATGCGCGACGCCATCAACGACGCCGCCGTGGACGAGCAGATGCTCAACACCGTGTACGCGTGGATCAGGAAGTCCGACGAGGACAAGCTCGACGGAATGGTGCACATTCTGCAGCACCTGCTGCAGTGCTACGCCGCGCGCGAGCTCGACACCGGAAGCACGCCGCTGGATATCGTCATCGGTGCGCCCGCGTCGGAGTGGCCGGCGAAGTTCGAGGCGGTGATTGAGGGCGGGTTCGGAGAGGAGGCGTTCACGCAGGACCTGCAGAAGCGCATGGAGGGCGTGGTGCTGAACCTCCCCAACGGGTCGTACGCGCAGCGCGTGCAGGCGGAGTACCTCAAGGAGGTTGAGGACCGGGGGAAGGGCATCTACGCTGAGAAGAGCGGCGCGAGCGCGGAGTGAGCGCGCGCTCCCGCGGCGTTCGCTACGACTGGTTGTGTGAAAAACGCTTTTCATGACCCACGCACCCGTTCTATCGTTCTATCGTTCCCATCTATTTCAGCAACCCCGCTAGTGCTAAACGCCGTATACTCCTCGAATCCATGTCATCACCTGTTCCGCGTTCGATCCGTCCAACGCGCTCACCTGTATCGTCGTGAGCGCGTCCTTCAGCGCGGTTTCAGCGCGCGCCGCGTCAAACGCCGCCGTCTCCGCGTCGCGCAGCGCGCACGGCGCATCGGTTTTGTTCCAAATCAAAAGCACGCGCTTGTCGCGCATCGCGGGGAGGTCGCACAGGTGGTGGAACGCGGTCGCGGACGCGGCGAGCTGATACGCGTCGGAGATGTCCACGACGTACATCAGTGCCGCCGCGCCTTTCAGGTATGTCGGCCACAACGGCATCATGGCACCGCCGACTTCCTTGATTTGAACGGTTTTGGTCTTGTCCAAGGGCAAGTTGCTGATGTCGACGCCGATGGAGGGGACGACGTCGGCATCGATGGGGATGTGATGTTCCCCCGTTCTCTGAAGCGACACGAGCCTACGCGAGAGGAGCGTTTTGCCGCAGCCTTGCGCGCCTGCGTGCGACGGAGACGAGACGGACTGTCAGCAAGTGGACATCGGGCAGCACGAACGAGAACGTCAGATTTAAACGCACCGAGGATGACGACAGGAGACGTGAGCTCCGGCATGATCCGTGTGCGAACCGACGCTCAGCTCGAGCCGACCGCGCTAACGCTATCAGATGGCGCAAGTTCCTAGATGCGTCGGCGACCAGTGCGCATCGGAAGCTGCCCGGTAAGGACACCTCCACGCGTGTCTCGTTCTCTGCGTGCAGCTACGAGGAAAACGATTTTTCGTCGGAGTCTCCGAGAGATCGAGACGAAAACCCAGACTTCCCTGGGCTCCCGCAGTCAGACCTCGGGCTCGCAGCGGTGCTTCGACTCCACGATGTCGGCCGCGGATGCGAACGCGCGGCTGGCGCTCGCGGTGTCCACCATCGCATTCGGCTACTTCCTGAAACGCGTCGGACTGGTGGACGTGGACGTCGGCAAAGCAATGTTGAAGGTGCTTTTCAACGCGACGCTGCCGGCGATGCTCCTGATGACGTTCGCGTCCTTGACGTTCGATGCCACGTCCGTCGCCGTGTCCTTGTGCGCGATGGCTCAGGCCGCCGTGCTGCTCGTGACACACCTCGCGTTCAAGGGCACGGGCCGGGATCCGAAGGACACCGCGCTTCTCGCGGGTTCGTGCGTCGGCGTGAACCTCGGCACGTTCGCGTATCCACTGGTCGAGGCGGTGTGGGGCACCGCCGGCGTGACCCGGCTCGTCCTCTTCGACGCCGTCAACCAATGGTCGCTGCTCATCGTCGCTCCGTTGATATACGCGTCCGTCATCGCCGGGCCGTCCTTCTCCCTCGTACAGGCGCTCGGCAACGTCAAGAAACAACTCCTGAGCCCGTGTCTCTTGGCGATGTTCGCCGCCGTCGCGCTCCGCGTCTTCGGCCTCGGGCTCCCCGGGCCGGCAGTCGCATTCACGTCCTCGCTCGCCGTCGCCAACAAACCGCTCGCGCTCCTGGCGCTCGGCGTGCTCTTCGAGCCGGCGCTTCGGGGCGGGCAAATCCGAGACGTCGCGGCGCTGCTCGCGCTGCGGTACGGCGCGTGTCTCCTCCTCGGCGCAGCGCTCGTCGCGAAGCTCGCGTCGGCGGGGCCGGCGGTGCTCGGGGTGGTCCTCGCCGCGCTCATCTCGCCGGTACCGCTGCTCACGGTGACCTACGCGGTGGAGTACGAGTGCGACGTGGGACTCGGCGCCGCCGCCGTGAACGCCGCGAACTTCTGCTCGTTCGCGCTGTTGCTGGCGGTCGCGAACGCCGACCTCTCGAGCCCTGCGACGGCGAGGGCGTTCGCGGCGGCGGGCGCCGCGCTCGCCGCGCTCGGCGCCTTCGGGGCTCGGCGCGGCGGCGCCGTCGCGGGGAAACGTAGAGACGCGCCGGGGACGTCGGAAGACGCGGAAGACGCGTTCGAGGCGGTGGACGTGACCGTGGAGAGCACAGAGCGCGATGGCAGCGGTGGTGGCGCGTTAAGGGCGATCGCCCGTTCGTCGAGAGTTTCCCGGGTTTCCCGGACGCGACCGGTCCCGGGGGCTGGGTTCGGCTCGCCGGCGGCGCCGAGGAAGTGCGTTTCGCCTCGCGTCGCAGCGGCGCCTCCCCGCGCGTCGGCGGGGCTTCCCGGACGGAGCGGGACGCGCGAGGGGTGCCATGCGGGAGGGTGCCACGAGCCATCGAGGCGTGTCTCGGCGATCGCGGGCTCGCGCGCGAGAGCGGTGGTGGGGGCGCGCTTTGGATGAGCGCGTCGGGCGGTGGTGGGTGCAAAAATTTATTTCAACGAACGAAACTCAAAACCTCGAGATCTTTCATTCCCGGGCGCGCCGTCATGCCTCGCTCGCCCTCGCCGCGACGGGAGAGATCTCGTTCGCCACCGCCTCGGCGGCGTTCGCGGTCCCCCGACCGACGGAGGAGTCCGCCTCCGCGCGGCCGCAGCAGGGACCGGAGCCGAGATCGCGAGCGCAGGGATTACCGCGGTGGCGGCCGCGACCGAAGCAGAGATCGCGGCGGTGGGGAAGGGCGGGGCAGGGGACGCGGAGGCGGGGGTCGCGGATACGGCGGAGGGCGCGGGTACGGCAGCGGAAGAGGCGGGCCTCCCGGCCCGTCTCGGGGCGCCACGGATGATCCCGGGGACGAGGAGCTCCGCGCCATCGCGGTGAACTACGCGGACTTCCGCCGCTTGAAACGCGAGAAGCTTGCCAAGACGCAATTCATGTGGGCCAACACGCCGAGTCCGTCTCCGTCGCCGGAGCGCGAGGTCCCCCCTGCCGCAGAGACGGCGAACGCGGACCGCTCAAAGGCTTCGGACGCGCGGAACGACTCGAAGCGCTCGAAGGGACGCGATAAGAAGAGGAGACGCTCGAGGTCGCCCTCCGATTCTGAATCCGCGTCGTCGAGCGACGGCGACGACGGCGCCGCTCCGGCGAACGACGAGGCGTCCGCCGCGGCCGCCGCCGCCGCGGAGGCTGAGGGCGAGGCGCAGGCTGAGAGGTTCCGCGTGTTTCTTCAGAAGCGGAGGCAGGAACAGGCGGAGGCGGCCGCTAAAGCCGCGGAGGAGGCTGCCGCCGCGGAGGAAAACGACGCGTTTGTCGGTCCCGCGGCGCCACCGGCGGCGGCGCACGCCGGCGCGGGCGCCGGCAATTACGGGAAGGCGCTCCTTCCCGGCGAGGGCGACGCGATGGCGCAGTTCGTGCAGGCGGGAAAACGCATCCCGCGACGCGGCGAGGTGGGTCTGGAATCCGACGAAATTTCCCGGTTCGAGAGCCTCGGTTACGTCATGTCCGGGTCGAGGCACGCGCGCATGAACGCGATTCGCGTCCGGAAGGAAAACCAGGTGTACAGCGCGGAGGAGAAGGCGGCGCTCGCGATGATCAACCACGAGGAGAAACAGGCCCGCGAGGAGAAGGTCATGGCGGACCTCAAGAAACTCGTCGAGGAAGCCGCGGGAGGGGCACAGTAGAGTGCGTCGCGAATGTGATACGATATCTTGTAGCGTTACGAGTGCGTCGCGACTCTGTCGGCTCTAAAAGGCTATTCGATTCCCAGCGCGCGCGCCCTGTCCACTTCCCACACGCGCGCGAGCGTGTGGAACTCGCCGTTTTCCCCGAACGCGTCCACGCCGGCGGCGACCGCGGCTGCGGCGAGCGCCGGGGTGTACACCGCGCCGACCACGATCCCCGCGTCGGCGCACCGGTCCTCCGTCACCGCCGTCACCACGCACGGCACGCCGCTTTTTTCCAAGTCGGCGGCGAGCGCGTCGTAATTTGCGCCCGCCGCGTCTGACCACACGGGATAGCACACGCTGACGTGCAGGCCTTCGCCCACGGCGTCCTCGCGCCATGACCTTATGTGCTCAAGATGTAGGTCGCCGCACGCCAGGCCCGTGACGTCGCACCCCGCCGCGCGCACGACGTCCAGCGCGCCGCGCAGGCGCGCGACGTACCCCGCGCCGGCGTTGCGGTGCAGCGGCACGCCCACCAGTCCGACGTCCAGGTGCTTCGCCTGCCTCTCGACGTCGCGCGCGCTGACGTCCTGGTGCGCGACCACGCGCGTGGAGGCGTCGAAGGTGGTGAGCAGGATCACCCCCGAGGGCCCGACGCGGTGCAGCCTCCCCCCCGGCCGCAGCATGGCGCGCAGGGCGAGGAACGAATCCTTGCCGCCGCTCCACATGAGCACGGTGACCTGCTTCGCGAAACCGGTCGCGGGGACGTGCATGAGCGCCGGATTTTGGATTCGCGATGCCTTGTCCTTGACGTTGACGTGGTTGTAAGGACAGTGGCGACACCCAGAGCCACAACACTTGCCCCTCGCTAGATGGTTCAGCTTCGTCATAACGAGGTAGCCGGTCGTCGGGTCCGTGTAGAACTTTTCGCCTCGCACGCACGCGGCGTTGTGAATGTCGTCGAAATCCTCGATGTCCCCGACGTCCCCTTTGTCCGCGCACCCGGCGAGACCAGCCTTGACGAACGTGCCCATCCCGAGCTCGTTGGGCACCACCTCCATCGTCGCCGCGCGCCTGTGGGGTACGCGCTCCGCCGCGACAACCACGGCGCCGCGCGGTCGAGGGTGGACGCGGCGAGACGTCCAGGAGGCCTTTTTGTCGACTGCAACGGGGAGGGAAATATCTCTGCGCTTTTGCTGGCTCGTGGCTCTTGACAGTTTTCTCGCTCAATTTTCACGACCACGACACCTCCCCGCGACCGCGAGTCCTTTTCGTTCCCTCTCACAACACACTTCGAAAACTTCGATTCGAAGATTTGTCACCACGAGGAACCTGGTGCGCTTCGCGTGCACTTTCAAATCACTTTTTTGGTTTGTTTCCCAGGCGTTTTCGGCGCGCCACTAACGCCCGCTTGTCTTGCGCGACTCGGCGCGCGCGCGG